>Ga0209211_10002185_pt1 | contig 34330 bp, 29 predicted proteins | sample RifGroA2_FD_183992 | JGI IMG/M metagenome (GOLD analysis project Ga0209211, IMG submission 183992) | Groundwater microbial communities from Rifle, Colorado, USA - Groundwater A2 (SPAdes) (version 2) | ecosystem: Environmental > Aquatic > Deep subsurface > Groundwater | place: Rifle, Colorado... | reverse complement strand
CCTCCTGTTTTTTACTGGCCGCCGCTCCTGCCGTCCTGGCCCGCTCGGCGGAGGATGCCCACCCCCGACGTCCCATTTGAACTTGTGCGGCTCGGTCGATCAGCTGGGGCCAAGCGATGTTGGGCGAAGGACCCGTGGCGTTTCAATACTGGATGGCTCTGATTTCTGGACCGCGTCTTCCTAGCGAAATTTGCTTCCGATCGTCGCTGCGGAATGTCTCTATTAAGTCGCGTCGCGAACAGAGACTGCATCTCCGACGAAAACCGACGACTACCTCCGACGTAAATTCAGCCGATCACCGGGCAATTTCCTGTGGTTCTGCTGCCCGCTCTTCCACCAAAAAAGTGTCTTGGCAGGTCAGTGGGACGCCGGGGGTGGGCATCCTCCGCCGAGCGGGCCATGGACGGCAGGAGCGGCGGCCACTGGAAAACAGGATGTTTTCGAGTGGCCGCGGCGGAGGATGCCCACCTCCGGCGGCCGCGCCGAAGTTCTGGACGGTGAATAGAAGAGCGAGAAGCCAACAGCTTCGCGGCTGAAGCCGCTCCTACAAAAGGCTGGGCAGATGGGGACGGGGCCGGGATAATGCGCGGGCTAATCCCGGAGTAGACGATGGCCGAGGCTGTTCGCCACGATAAGACCGCGCGCCAGCTCCGGCTCCTGTCGGATGCGCTGGACACCGGCCGTCTCGGCCCGGTGCGTCGGCTGGTCAACACCCTGTCGCCGGCCGAGATCGGCAACCTGCTCGAATCCCTGCCCCAGGCCAAGCGCAACATCGTTTGGGGCCTGGTCGATCCGGAAGACGACGGCGAAGTGCTGGTGCACGTCGGCGAAGACGTGCGCGAAAGCCTGCTCGCCGAAATGGACACCGATGAAATCGTCGCCGCGGTCGAGGACCTCGACATCGACGATCTCGCCGACCTCATCGAGGACCTGCCCGATACGGTCATCGACGAAGTGCTCAAGTCGATGGATCGCGAGAATCGCGAGCGGCTCGAGCAGGCACTGTCCTACCCCGAGGACAGCGCCGGCCGCTTGATGAATCCGGACGTGATCACGGTGCGCGCCGACGTCACGGTCGACGTCGTGCTGCGCTACCTGCGCCTGCGCGGCGAAATGCCCGAGCACACCGATCACCTGTTCGTGGTCAGCCGCCGCCATCAATACCTCGGCCGCGTCGCCGCCAACGCCTTGTTGACGCACGATCCCTCCACGCCGATCAACGAGTTGATCGACGACGAGCAGCCGGCGATCCCGGTCGATACGCCGGCCAACTTCGTCGCCACGCAATTCTCGGATCACGACTGGGTGTCGGCGCCGGTGGTGGACGACAACAATATCCTGCTCGGCCGCATCACCATCGATGACGTCGTCGACATCATCCGCGACCAGGCCGAGCACCAGGCGATGAGCGCCGCCGGCCTGGACGAGGACGAGGACATGTTCAGCCCGGTGCCGCGCGCTGCACGCCGGCGCGCCCTGTGGCTGGGCATCAACCTGCTGACCGCGTTCCTCGCGTCCTGGGTGATCGGGCGCTTCGAGGCATCGCTGGAGCAGGTGGTCGCGCTGGCGGTGCTGATGCCGATCGTCGCCAGCATGGGCGGTGTCGCGGGCACTCAGGTATTGACGCTGATGGTGCGCGGCCTGGCCTTGGGTCAAGTCGGTGTCGGCAACCTGCGCGCCTTGTTGGCCAAGGAAGTGCTGGTCGGCGTACTCAACGGCACCATCTGGGCGATCGTGGTCGGCGTGGTCTCGGGGCTCTGGTTCCAGGATGCGCAGCTTGGACTGGTGATCGCCCTGGCGATGCTGATCAACCTGGTCAACGCGGCGCTGGCCGGCGTACTGGTGCCCCTGACGCTGCGCCGCCTCAACATCGATCCTGCGCTGGCCGGCGGCGTCGTCCTGACCACCTTCACCGACGTCGTCGGCTTCCTGTCCTTCCTCGGACTCGGCACCCTCATCCTTCTGCGCTAACTCGCCTCCTGTGGGAGCGGCTTTAGCCGCGATGCCCCAATTCCCCGCGCCGCCCCATCACCCCCCGGTCCACCGCCCAGGCCACGCCCACGCTCGCCGCCGCCGCACCGATCCATGACCACGGCAGTGTCGGCACATCAAACCGCAACTGTCCGAAAACGCTGGCCATCACTGGCTGCGCGTAGATGAAGCCCACCACGGCCATTCCCAGCATCAGCAAAGTCACCAGCCAGTCTTCGAGACTGCCCTTCTCTTCCACGCCTTCCACCCGTGCGGCCACCCGCGCGGCGAAATCCGCCGGAAGCTGCACGGCCGGCGGTTGCCGCAGCGCACGCAGCACCAATCGGTAGGTATCAATCGACGGATCGCCGCTGGCGGAAAGCTGCTGTCGCTCGGCGAGTTCAGCCTGCGCCTGCAGGCGGGCCTGTGTTTCAAGTTCGCGCGAATTCATGCGGCTACTCCCATGCGAATTTCGAGCTGCTGGCGCAACCGGCTGCGCGCTCGAAACAAATAGTTCTTGATCGTGCCCTCGGGCAGGCCGGTGATGGTGGCGATCTCGCCAATACCCAGCTCCTCGAGGTGATAGAGCGTGACCAGGGTGCGCTGCAGGGGCGGCAGCTTTTCGATGGCCGAAGCCAGGATCTGCATCAACTCACTGTCGGCGCAGGCCGCTTCCAGATCGAAACCGTCGCTGACCTGCTCCCATGGCGACGAACGATCACCATCGTCCGCGGGAGCTTCGACCATCGGCAGTTTCTTCTTCTGCAAATGCCGGCTCGCCACCGAGAAGGCGACGCGCCCGATCCAGGTCGACAGGGCGCTCTCGAAACGATACTGGTGCAGCCGCTCATGGACGCGCAAGAACACGTCCTGGGACAGGTCGCGGGCGTCTTCCGGGTGCTGCACCATGCGATACACCAGGTGCCAGACCAGCTTCTGGTGTCGCGCAACCAGCCGTTCGAACGCCCCGGGCGCCCGCGCCAGCACCGCCTTGACCAGGTCTTCGTCTTCGCTCATGGGCGGATGGATACCGTTCGGGGGCGAACGGTTGCAGGCTACTCCAAAAAATTATTCGCATCCGGCTGCAACCGGATCGACACTGGCCCTGTCTATCTCGCTGAACGGGCCCGTGAGCCCGGCCCACCCGGAGAACGTTTCATGGATTTTACCCTGCTCATCCCGATCACCGCATTCATCTGCATCGTCATGGCGATCAAGATCGTGGTCGAAAACCGCTTGCGCCGCCGGCTTGCCGAAACCAACGCCTCGGAAGACCTGATCAAATCCATGCTGTTGGCCGACGAACAGAGCCGCCGCCTGTCAGCCCTGAAATGGGGCCTGGTGATGACGCTGCTCGGCCTGGCCTTCGGACTGATCAGCGCGCTGCAGCTGGACAGTGACAATCCCGGCACCTGGGGTCTGCTGATCGGCGCGGCCGGCGTCGGCATGCTGGCCTACCACGGCATCGTCAACCGCGTCCGCTGAGCCCGACCGCGACAGCCGCTGCCAGACAAACGGCAGCGGCTCTCCACGCACGCTCACTGTAGGAGCGGCTCCCGGCGCACGTTTACTGTAGGAGCGGCTTCAGCCGCGATCGCCGCGAGGAGCGGCTAACTCGCCCGAATCGGGCTCGCCCTCCGGGCCGGCTCCGCCGTTCGCACTCGCTTCGCGAGTCCAGTCAGCCGCGATCGCCCCGAGCCTGCGCCTGCTCCGCAATGGTCAGCGCAACCTTGTTGCGAAGATAAGCGGGCTCGAGCAGATCCGCGGCAATCGCTTCGCCGCGCTCAAAAGCCAATGCCGCCAGGCGCGCCACGTCCGCCGCGTGCGGCAGGGCATTCGAATCGAAACTGGCAAGCCTGCCGCCCAAAGCTGCGACCAGCGCTTGCGAATCGGCGGCGAAGCCGCTGCCAACGCCCACGACCGGGAAGTCCAACGCCAGGGCGGGCGCAGCCGTCGAGGCCATCCATTCCTCGCCGACCCCGGCCAACAATTGCCGGGAATCGCCGCGGAATAATCCCAGGTAGAGCTCGCCCATGCGCGCATCGATCGCGGCGAGCACGCGCAGGTCTTGTTGCTGCGCCAAGTCAGACGGCATCGCCGGCAGAGCCAGGCTCGCGAGCGTGGAGATTGGCAGCACCGGTTTGTCCAGCGCCAGCGCCATGCCCTGCACCAGCGCCACCGCCAGGCGCACGCCGGTGAAGGCGCCCGGGCCGCGACCGACGGCGATTGCATCGAGTTGCGACTTGGCGATACCCGCCTCGGCCAGCAGTTCGCCTGCCCACGGCAGCACCAGCTCGGTATGCCGACGCGGTGCGATTTCGAAGCGCTCCATTACCTGGCCGTCGATCCAGACAGCGACCGAACAGGCTTCGGTGCTGGTTTCAATGGCGAGCAGCTTCATCCGCTTTCGCCTGACCGCGCAAATGCAGGCAAGAGACCCATGCGCCACTCGTGCGGGTCTTCCAATTCGGCTTGTGGCTCCGGAGCCTCTTCGCAAGTGGGCTCGCAACCAAAGAAGCGCTGCACATCGGCCAGCGCGCGCGTCCGCGGCAGCGGCGGCAGACTATCCAGGAACAGGCGGCCGTAACTCTTGCCGATCAGGCGTGGATCGCAAAGCACCAGCACGCCCCGGTCCTCGAACGTGCGGATCAAGCGCCCGGCGCCTTGCTTGAGCGAGATCACCGCCTGCGGCAATTGCTCATCGCGAAACGGATTGCCGCCGGCGCGGCGCACGGCTTCCAGCCGCGCTTCCAGCACCGGATCATCGGGAGCAGCGAACGGCAGGCGATCGATTACCACCACCGACAGCGCTTCGCCTGCGACATCGACGCCTTCCCAGAAACTGGCGGCGCCCAGCAACACGCCGTTGCCCGAGTCGCGGAATTGTTCGAGCAGCACATTGCGCGGCGCGCTGCCCTGCACGAACAAGGGCCAAGGCGCGTCGCGCAAGGCTTCAGCGGCTTCGCGCAACGCCCGATGCGACGTGAACAACAGGAACGCGCGTCCCTTCGACGCTTCCAGCACCGGCCGCACCGCCTGGATCAACGCCGTGCCGTAGCCGCGCACGTTGGGTTCCGGCAGGCCGCGCGGCAGATAGCACAGCGCCTGTTGCTGCCAGTCGAACGGGCTGACCTGCAGCAATTGCCGCGGCTGATCCAGGCCCAGGCGATTGGCGATATGGGAGAAATCCTCATCCACCGCCAATGTGGCCGAGGTAAATATCCAGGCGGCGCGCGACTGTTCGCGGTAGTCGCGCAGCGGCGCCGAGACATCGAGCGGCGTGCGCTGCAGCGTGAAGCCGCGTTGGGTCAATTCGTACCAGCGCACATCGTCATCCAGAGCCTGCGCATCGCGCCAGCGGCGCAGCCGGGTCAATGCGGCGTCGGCACGGTCGGCGCAGGCGGCAAATCCGGGCGAGGTTTCCGTAAGTGGCGCGAGACCGGCACACAGCTCAGCCAGTGCCGTTTCCAACGCCTCCAGCGCAGTCGCAGAAGGCGCGTGACCGATGACGCGACCGGCGCTGCCGCGTTGCGAGAAATCGTTCATCGCCAGGCGCAGCTCGCGCACGGCGTGTTCGAGCGAGCGCATCGGTTGCTGCACGGTAGCCAGAGCGCCCGGCACCGAAGCCGTTTCGGCGAGCGCGTCACGGGCCAGTTCCAGCAATTGCCGCGCGCCGATGCCCTCGCCGAAAAACTGCGCCGCCAACTCCGGCAACTGATGCGCTTCGTCAAGCACGAAAGCGGCGGCGCCGGGCAGGATTTCGCCGAAGCCCTCGCGCTTGATGGCGAGATCGGCGAGCAAAAGATGATGGTTGACCACGACGACGTCGGCCGCCTGCGCTTCGCCACGCGCCTTGACCACGAAACACTCGGACCAGAACGGACATTCGCTGCCCAGGCAGTTGTCGGCCGTCGACGTCACCTGCGCCAGCAAGGGGCTGTCGTCCGGCAGCTCCGGCAACTCGGCCAGGTCGCCGCGCTGGCTGCGTCCGCTCCAGGCGACCACGCGCTGAAACTGCGCGGCCACCTCGCGGCTGGCGAAGCGCTCGCCCTTCGCCTGTTCCATGCGGTAAAGACAAACGTAATTGGACCGCCCTTTGAGCAGCGCCATCTTCACGCTGGCGCCGAGGGCGGCGCGAACCCGGGGCAAATCGCGGTGATAGAGCTGGTCCTGCAGCGCGCGGGTCCCGGTGGAAATGATCACGCGTTGGCCCGACAGCAGCGCCGGCACCAGATAGGCGTAGGTCTTGCCAGTGCCGGTGCCGGCTTCGGCGATCAGCGTGGCGCGGTCATCCATCGCGTCGGCCACGGCCCGCGCAAGATGCAGCTGCGCGCTGCGGACCACGTAGCCCGACAGCTTTTCGGCGAGCGGGCCGTCGGCGGCCAGCGCCACCTGGGTGCGGTCGGAAAGATCGGACACGGCTACATGCGCGTTGGCGGCGCGACCGTGCAAGCGGTCAGGCGCTGCTGTGCCTGCGCCGCGGCGACGGAATTTCCACGCGCCTCGGCGGCAAAGCGCAGGGTGGTCCAGTTGCGCCGGCACAGGCCGCCGAGCTTGGGTCCATTGCTGAAAGATCGGGTCGCCAGTTGTTCTGCCTGTGGCCAGTCGCGCGTAGCCAGGGCCAGTTCGGCCTGCCACTGCAGCAGATCGGGATCCCCGGGCGTTACCAGCAATGCCTGCGATAACGCACGTTTGGCAGTCGCGAAGTCGCCGCGGCTTTCCGCCAGGGCGGCCGTGCCCCGCAGGTCTTCAACCTGTGGATCGCGCAGGGGCTGCACATCGAGTTCGTTGCCGATCTGGCCGGCCGCACGCACCCGCATCACCATGCTGTTCGAGTCCAGCTTGGTGGTGGTCGCCCTGGAGTCACCGAGTGCCGAGCTGGTGCTGCCGGTGCACGCGCTCAGCAAGCTGGCCAACAGCACGGCCAGCATGGCGACTGGCGCCGACCAACGGGGAAACATGCGTATCCGATTCATGGCACTAGCTCCTGCGGCGCCTGCTCGGCCGGAGCTGCCGGCTGTTCGCCCTCTCCGCCGAGATGAAACCAATCCAGCCATGAGCCCTGCTGGCACGTCTTGTGCTCGGGCGGCAGGTAGCCGGACACGAAGGCCGCATGGCGCGCGCCCGGGCAGTCCTGCTCCGTGGTTGCGTACTCCGCGCCGTCGAGCCAGGCCCACTCGATGCCCTTGCCGCCGACGCGCAACGGCTCGGTCGGCAGCTTCTTGAACAGGGCCGACCAGACCCGCATCGCGCCGGTGGCGCCATACAGGCCGGTTGGCAGATTCTTGTCGTTGCCGACCCAGACCACGGCCAGATGGTCGCCTGTGTAGCCGGCAAACCAGCTATCCCGGCTGTCGTTGCTGGTGCCGGTTTTGCCTGCGGCCTGCAGCGGCCCGAGGCCGTCGCTGAGCAAGGGCCGGCCGGTGCCGCTGGTGACCGCGCTTTGCAGGGCCAGCGTTACCAGCCGGGCAGCAATGGCGTCGCCTTCCTGGGCTGGTTCAGCCTTGAAATCGTAGCGGCTTATCGCCTTGCCGCGCGGGTCAAGCACTCCGCGCACCGCGCGCAATGGCTGGATGCGTCCGCCGGAGGCGAGGAACTGATACATCTGGCTCATCGACAACACCGACAGGTCGACCGAACCCAGGATCAGCGAAGGATTCGGCTTGGCGTGCAGACCACCGAGAACCTTGAGCAATTCGGCCAGTCGATCCGGCCCGACGTCCATGCCGACTCGCACCGTGGCCTGGTTGAACGAACGCGCCAGCGCCGAACTCAGGGTCACCGTGCCATGCGACTGACCATCGGAATTTTTCGGCCGCCAGGCTTTGCCGTTCGGCTGCGTCACTTCCACCGGACTGTCGTCGACCCAGGTGGCCAGCGAGTACCGGTCCGGTTGCGCCAGCGCCAGCAGGTAAACGAATGGCTTCAGAAGCGATCCCACGGGACGCTGTGCCTCGATGGCGCGATTGAAGCCGGGTTCGTCCGACTTGCGATTGCCCACCACGGCCAGCACTTCTCCGCTCTCGGTGTCGGTAACCACCATGCCGGCCTGCAGGCTCGGCCCTTGTTTTCGTTCCGCACGCGGCAGGGTGTCGCGCACCGCGCGCTCGGACAAGGTCTGCACGGACGGCGCCAACGTACTGATGACCGTCAGGCCGGCGCCGCGCAGCGCGTCAGCCGGATAGTCGCGCGCCAGTTGCCGACGCACGAGGTCCAGGAAAGCAGGAGCACGATTGCGGGCAACACCGGGCTTGCTGCTGACACCCAGCGGCGCAGCCTTGGCGCGGGTCGCCTCGGCCGGAGTGATCAGGCCGGTCTCGGCGAAAACGTCCAGCACCACCGCGCGGCGAACCAGTGCACGCTCCGGATGTCGACGCGGGTCCCAATAGCTGGGTCCCTGGATGATGCCGATCAGCAGGGCGATGTCCTCGGTACGCAGCGTACCCAGCTCGCGTCCAAACCAGAACTCGGAAGCTGCCGCGACGCCATGGATCGATTGCTTGCCGTGCTGGCCGAGATAGACCTGGTTGAGATAAGACTCCAGGATTCGCTGCTTGTCGAAGCGCGCCTCGATGATCAGCGCATACAGCGCTTCCTTGAGCTTGCGCGAAATGGTCTTGGTGTTGCTCAGGAACAGGCTGCGCACCATCTGCTGGGTCAGCGTGCTGGCGCCCTGCTCGAAGCCCGCCTCGCGCATGTTCACGAAGATGGCGCGCGCCACGCCCCAGGGATCGATCCCGTGGTGGTTCTTGAAGTTGCGATCCTCGACCGCCTGCAGTCCGGTGATCATCAGCTCCGGAACTTCCTTCATGCGTACCAGCCGGCGCTCCTCCTCGCTGATGCCGTACAAGGTGGCGATGCGCGCGGGATCGATGCGGGCGCTTTTCAGGCGCTTCTTCTTGTCGGCATCGCGCACCTGCGCCACCCGCCCACCCGAAAGCACCACTTCCAGGCGCATTTCCGGCACCGGCCCGTCCATGTCGGTGAAGGCGCGCGTGCCGATGCGGAAGCGTCCGCCGTCGCGGGAATAGGTGCCGGGCAAATGGCCGACGCCGTCGTTGCGGTAGGTGGCCGCAGCCAATTCCAGTTCCAGCGCCTCGGCATTCAGGCGCACCCCGTCGCGCAGCTCGAGCGGCCGTGCATAGACTCGGGTGGGCACCTGCCACTGCAACTGCGCGAACTCGGTCCGCACCTGCTTGTCCAGGTACCAGACATAGGGAATGCCCAGTCCCAGCATCAGGCCGACACACACGAGCATGCCGCGCAGGGTCCATAGCCAGCTCTGGCTTGGCTGAATGTCGTCGTCGGACGGAAGGGAAGCGTTCTTGCTCAAGGACGGGGATAATTCATGGTTTGTGCCAGTTTATCAGGCGTGGGCTGCAAAATCGGAGCAAACGAGGAAAGCTGACGATGCCGGTTCATCAACCGCCCGGAGTGAAGCAAAACCGCAGCCTGCGTTGCAGAGGGCGGCGCGGGTGAACGCCTGGCTGGCGCGGCAAAGAGTCGCCGCGCTCTACCATTTCATGCATCTCACCGTCCTGGCCCGGCGCGCCATCGGCAGCCTCCGCGACCGCGGCCCGGCATCGACATTTCGAATCATCGCCAAGCGCCTGTTCCCGGTGAAGCGCCAACCCTACACGTTGTCGTTGTACAAGGACATCGGCGAACCAGGGAAAGTTCGCTTCCCGAACGTCGACCCGCGAGCCAGCATCGTGATTCCCGTTCACAATCAGCTGGACTACAGTTTGCGCTGCCTGGCCTCCCTGGCCGGGAGCAATGACAGCACGGCATTCGAAGTCATCCTGGTCGACGATGCCTCCGGCGATGCCAGCGCGCAGGTCCTCCCCGCCATTCACGGACTGCGCTACCTGCGCAACGCCGACAACCTGGGCTTTATTGGCTCCTGCAACGCCGGCGCAGCGTTGGCGCGCGGCGAATTCCTGGTCTTCCTCAACAACGACACGGTCGTGCAGCCCGGTTGGCTGGATGCGCTGTTGCTGACCTTTGCCACGCACACCGACACCGGCCTTGCCGGCAGCAAACTGGTGTATCCCGACGGCCGCCTGCAGGAAGCCGGTGGCATCGTGTTTTCCGACGGCAGCGCCGCCAACTACGGTCGCAATGGCGATCCTGCCGACCCGCGCTACAACTTCGTGCGCGAAGCCGACTATTGTTCCGGCGCGGCGATCGCGATCCGACGCAGCGTGTTTGCCGAGCTCGGCGGTTTCGATGCGCACTATCGGCCCGCGTACTACGAAGACACCGACCTGGCGATGCGCGTGCGCCAGCGCGGGCTCAAGGTGCGCTACCAACCAGCCTCGGTGGTCGTGCATTTCGAGGGCGTGAGTTCGGGTACCGATCTGCGCAGCGGCGTCAAGGCCTACCAAACGAAAAACCAGCAGAAGTTTGCCGCTCGCTGGCGCGACGTGCTGGCGACTGCGCACCCGGCGCCTGTCGCGGCCGGAGCATCGGACGCCGCACTTGATCGCGCCGCGACCCATCGCACCTCTCGGCAGATACTGATCGTCGATTCCTACACGCCCACGCCCGATCGCGACTCGGGTTCGGTGCGCATGGTCGAGCTGATGTCGCTGCTGGTAGAGGAAGGTTGCGCCGTCGCATTCCTCAATCAGCTACTGTCTCACGATGGCCGCTACACCGAAGCGCTGCAACAACTGGGCGTGGAAGTCTGCTGGCGACCCTGGATCGACAGCCTGCCGGCGTGGCTGCAACGGCACGGCAAGCGCTTCGACGCAATCATCGTCTCCCGGCATTACATCCTCTCGCCCTTGTTGCCGCTGCTGCGCAAATTCGCTCCGAGGGCGCGGATCGTTTTCGACACTGTCGACCTGCATTTTCTTCGTGAACGGCGCGAAGCCGACCAATCCGGCGATCCGGCTGCCGCGCAGGCGGCGATGCGCACCCGCAGTGCGGAATTGGCCCTGGTGCGCGAATCGCATGCCACCTGGGTAGTCAGCGAAGTCGAACGCGACCTGCTCATTGAGTTGCAGCCGTCGGCACGCGTCGAGGTCATTTCCAATATCCACCGGATCAGCGAGGACGCGCCGGATTTTTTCGGGCGCGAAGACATCGTCTTCGTCGGCAGTTACCGACACCCACCCAACGTCGACGCCGCCTGCTGGCTGGTGGAGGAAATATTTCCGCTGGTCAGGCGCGCACTGCCGACGGTCCGCTTGCACTTGGTCGGCGCCGATGCGCCGGACCGCGTGCTTGCCTTGCAGCAGCAACCCGGCGTGTTGTTCCACGGCCACGTTGCCGATCTCGACCAGTTGCTGGACCGGACGCGAATCAGCGTGGCGCCCTTGCGTTACGGCGCCGGCATCAAGGGCAAGATCAACCAGAGCCTGGCCCGGGGATTGCCGGTCGTGGCGACGCCCTGCGCCGTCGAGGGCATGCATCTGGCCGATGGCGAAGCGGCCTTGCTGGCCGACACCGCCGAGCAGTTCGCCGAAGCGATCATTCGACTGTATGGCGACCAGCCGCTGTGGCAACGATTGCGGACGGCCGGCATCGAAAATACCCGTCGCCATTTCTCGCGCGATTCAGCGCGCCGGGTCCTCCTTCCCTGGCTTGCAAACCTGTCCTCAGGGTGATGCGCCACGCGCGCGCTTCAGGCGCGCCCGCGTGGCCTGCAGCTTGGGATGCGCCGGTTGCCAGTGTCGGGTGAAGGCCAGCGCCTTTTCGGCCTCGACAAAATCGTTGGCGGCGATGCGTTCTTCGGCATAGGCGATCCAGCGGTCGGCCAGGCGCCGGCGCGCGTCGCCGGCGGTGGCCGCGGCGGGCTCCTGCGCCAGGTTGGCTTCCAGGCAGGACTGCGCGCGTTGCAGGTGGCCGGCGGTCATGGCCTGCTCGAAACAATGGCGACTGCGCTGCGCGAAATCCCGTTGCAACGCGCGCACGCGCGGCGAATCCGGGGCGAGGGCGCTGGCGACGCGCAACTTGTCCCAGGCGCTGGTTCCGGGCGGCGTGATGAAGTCGCCGCGCGCCATGGCCTCATCGGCCTCGGCGATCAACGCAGGCAAGCGCGATGCATCCTTGCTTGCCGGCGACCGGAGCAAGCGCTTGCGCGTCACCCGCGACTGAGCCAGCCGCTGCTCCGCAATGGCGATTTCAGGCGCCAATGGGCTCCAGCGGCGGGCTTTCGCCAACGACGCTTCGGCACGGCGAAACTGGAAATCGGCCGCCTGCCGCTCCGCCCGGCGCGCGGTGCGCGCGGCGAGGCGGCGCAAGCCTTCGTGCACCGCGGCAGACTCGTCGCCGGTAGCGGCCATCCGCAGGTATCTGTTCGCGGCACGATCGATGCGGCCGGCGCGTTCATCGGCAAGCGCCAGTCTGAGTTCACTGGCCTGCGCGCGCTGCATTCGAGCCAGCGCTTCGCCGAGCTTCGCCCTGACTGGTGGCAGGTCGAGATGCGCCGGGTCCTTGGCAATCACTTGTTCCACCAATTCTTGCGCGGCAGCAACCTGATTTTCCTGCAGCAGACGTTCGGCCTGGATCAGCCAGCCCGCCAACAACTCGCGACGCCCTTCGAGCGCCACTGCGTTTTCCGCGTCCAGCCGCAACACCCGGTCGAGCAGAGCCAACGCGGCAGCATCACTGACGCCGGGCGCCGCTGCCTGCGCCAGCAATGCCGAGGTGTCGCTGGATGCTTCTTCAAGGTCACGCAGGCGGGCCTGCAGCGGCTGCAATTGCACCGTGGGGGCTGACAGCGCCTGCGCCAGGGCCAGGCTCTGCCTGGCTTCGCCCAGGCGACGCTCGCCCAAGGCGCGCTCGACACGGGCGACGGCGGCCTTGCGCACGTCGACCAGGCCCTGGCGGGCGATCATCTGGTCGGGATCGGCGGCCAGTACCGATTCGAACAACTCACGCGCGCCGGTGCCATCGGCCGCGCTGAGCTTGCCCTGATCCAACGCCGCCTGGGCCAGCTCGAGCTGGCGAGTCATGCGCGGGTCGGGCACCAGGCGCTCGCTGATGGGCTCGCGCCAGAAAACCAGAATAAAAGTCACCAGGACGCCAAGGCCAAGCAGCCAATACCTGGCGTCGGCGCGGATCCGCTCAGCCCAGGCGTCGTGCATCCTGTACTCCCGGCACGGCGTCCAGTCGTCCCAGCAGCTGGCTGAGCTGTTCGAAGTCGCTGACCTTCAGGGTCAGGCGAATGTCGGCCAGGCCGCGCGATTCGTCGGCCTGCGAACTGATGCCAAGGATATTCACCTCCGCCTGCGCGATGACGTTGGTCACGTCCTTCAACAGCCACTTGCGATCGAAGGCGCGTATCTGCACGCTGACCTCGTAACGCGAACTGGCCGGCTGCCCCCAGTTGACCGGAAGCTCGCGCTCGGGCTGTGCGCTGATGAGACGTTGCAAGTTGGCGCAATTGCGGCGGTGGATGCTGACGCCGCGACCGCGGGTCAGATAACCGGTGATGGCATCGCCGGGCACGGGCTGGCAACAACGCGCCAACTGCGACAGCAGATTGCCCACGCCCTCCACGGTGAAGCGGCTGGCCTTGTCGTCGGCCCGTGGTCGCGCGCTCGGTTTCGGCGTCCGCTCCGCGGGCTTGGGCGGCGCCAAGGCCTGCAGCTGCGCCTGGGCATGATCGTGCAGGGCGCGGCTGACCTGGCTGGGCCCGAAGTCGCCAAGGGCCAAGGCAAGTTGCAGTTCTTCCACGCTGGCCAGATGGAATTTTTCCAGGGCCGGGGTCAGGTCGGCATGCAGCATCGCCACGCGGCGCAATTCCCGCTCCAGCATTTCCTTGCCCGCCTGCACGTTGCGCACGCGGTCGAGCTTGTGGAACCAGGCGCGCACTTTGTCGCGGGCGCGGCCGCTGGCCAGGAACCCGTTCGAGGCCAGCAGCCAGTCGCGGCGAGGCTCGCCAGTCTTGTTGGTGAGAATCTCCACGCGGTCGCCGCTGGCCGGCTTGAAATCGAGCGGCACGATGCGCCCGTTGACCTTCGCGCCGCGGCAGCGGTGACCGACCTCGGTGTGCACGTGGTAGGCGAAATCGAGCACGGTGCCGCCCTGCGGCAAATCGACCACCTCGCCCTTCGGCGTCAGCAGATAGATGCGATCCTCGAGCAAGGCCGTGCTGAACCCCGCCAGCAAGGTCGTCTCATCGTCGCCTTCGCGCGGTTCGAGCAGCTGCCGCATCCAGGCGACCTTGCGCTCGAAGCTGGCCTCGCCCTTGCCGCCTTCCTTGTAACGCCAGTGCGCGGCGACGCCGAGTTCGGCGTGTTCGTGCATGGCGTGGGTGCGTATCTGCACTTCGAACGCGCGACCGTCGGCACCGACCACGGCCGTATGCAGCGACCGGTAATCGTTGCCTTTCGGCTTGGCGATGTAATCGTCGAATTCCGACGGCACCGGCGTCCACAGCTGGTGCACCAGTCCGAGCGTGGCATAGCAATCGGCGACATCATCGACCAGCACGCGGATGGCGCGGATGTCATAGAGCTCGTTGAACTCCATGTTCTTGCGCTGCATCTTCTTCCAGATGCTGAAGATGTGCTTGGGCCGGCCGTCGACGTCCGCGGCGATGCCCGCCTCGGCAAGCGTCGATCGCAGCTTCTGCTTCGCATCCTCGATGAAGCGTTCCCGGCCGGTGCGCTTTTCATCGAGCAGGCGGGCGATGCGCTGGTAGATTTCCGGTTGCAGGTAGCGGAACGCGAGGTCTTCCAGTTCCCACTTCAATTGCCAGATGCCCAGGCGGTTGGCCAACGGCGCGTGGATGTCGGCAGTCAGTTCCGCCAAGGCCTTTCGCTCAGCCGGGGGCGCGGTGCTGGCCGCACGCAGGCGCACCAACTGCTCGGACAACAGGATCAGTACCACGCGCAAGTCGCGGATGATTGCCAGCAGCAAGCGGCGCAGCCCTTCGGCATTGCCGCGGCCCTCGCGTTGCGCGTGCAGGCTCCAGACTTGCTCGGCGGCTTGCAGGCCATCGAGCAGTTGTCGAAGACCGGGCGATTTTTGCAACCAGAGCGTCGTCCGTTCGCGCAGCACCGGACTCAGGTGCAGGATTGCCGCCAGTTGCACTTCGCTGTCCGCGCGCAGTTGCTCCAGCGTTTCGATGACGCGCCAGGTTATTGCCGTTAGCGGCTCCTGGAACTCGCGCAGCGCCTGCAGCATCGGCTTGAGCGCGATAGCGTCGGCATGCCGGTCTAGCCAGCCGGCGAGCGTTGTTGGCGGCGCGAGGACAGTCACTCTGGGGCCTGGTGAAAGGACATCTGCAAATTAGCCTGCGCGCGCCGGGCACACAACCCGAGGCTCAACGCAGCTGTTCGAGCTGCCGCGCCAGGCGCTTGCTGGAAACCGATCGCCGCGTACCCAGCTCCTGGGCAAAAGTCTGCACGCGCAGTTCCTCCAGATCCCACTGGAACTGCACCCACGCGGCCGGCAGGACCGGGCTGCGGTCCTGCGCAAGCCGCAGGGCCTCAGCGTAGACCCGCAGTTCGAGCATGCGCGCCTGGTCCTTGAGCGGATCGGCCACCGCCCGCTCCGCGCGCAGGTTCAGGGCCCTCAGGTAGCGCGGGAACTCGGCCAGAAAGGCCGCCGGTGTGTCGCGCAGGAAACCGGCGTGGACCAGGCTGTGCAGGTGCGCGGTGATGTCGTCCAGATTGCCCCGCGCCCAGCCGAGCAGCTTGGATTCCAGCTTTGGCTTGATTTCGGCGTAGCCGGCCAGGATCGTTTCCGCCAGTTGCAGGCGCTGCATGGCTTGTTCAAACAGTTGCCTGGCGATCTGTCCGACGCGGGTTTCGAAGGCAGCCCGATCGCGAATTTCCGGCAGGCCGTCGGCGAGCAACGCATTGAGCGCGGCATCGACGATGTCGGCGCGCAGCCGTTCCGACGATTCAATGGCGGCGTACAACAGGCCGAGCTTCGGCGACACCGGCAGCTGCTTGCGCGCCTGCTTGACCTTGTCGGCCAGCGCGAACTGCACCAACCGGCGCACGCCGCGCTCGTGTTCTTCGCGCGCCTGCTGCGCATCGGCGAACACTTCCAGCGCCACCGTCTCGCCCTGGTCCACCAGTGCGGGATAGGCCGGCACGCCGGCGGCGCCGCTGACCTGCAGCGGAATCGGCGACTCGGGAAAATGCGTCAGCCCGCGTTGCGCGAGCCGCTCGCCGGCGCTGGCCGCGAATGCGCGTTCGGCGGCAGTGCCGTATTTCTCGTTGAGTTCGGACAGATTGCGCGACATCGCCAGCACGCGGCCGTCGCGCTCGCCGAGGCGGAAATTCATGCGCAGGTGCGGCTCCAGCGTCGCTTCGTCGAAATCGGTGGCCTGCACCGGTGCGCCAGTGCTGCGGGTCAGGAAACGGGCCAGCGCGCCGCTGATCGCGTCTGCCTCCGGCTGCGGATGCGCCTGGAAAAATGCCCGGGCGAAATCCGGAGCCGGCACATAGTTGCGCCGCAGCGCCTTCGGCAGCGAGCGGATCAACTCGGTGGCTTTTTCCTCGACCAGGCCGGGCACCAGCCAGCTCAGGCGCGCCGGATCGAGCGCCTTGAGCAAATGCAGCGGCACGTCCAGGGTGACGCCGTCGTCCTCGGCGCCGGGTTCGAAACGGTAATGCAGCGCCAACCGCACCTCGCCCAAGGCCAGGTACTTTGGAAAACGATCGACTTCGCTGCCCTCGCCCGGCAACAGGTCGGTCAGCGACCACTCGAGCAGCTTCCGTTTATCCGGCGGCAGCCGGGAATACCAGCTGTCCAGCCCCTGCACGGAATTGATCTCCACCGGCAGCCGGTCCAGGTACCAGCGCGCCTGCCAATCTTCGTCGGCAATCAGCCCGGCGCGACGCAGCTTTGCTTCTTCCTCGCGCGCCTTTTCGAGCGTGCCCAGGTTGCGCGCGACGAAGGCGCAACGCGTGTTGATCTCGCCGGGGATCAGGCCCTGGCGAATGAATATTTCGCGCGACTCGGCCGGGTACAAACCGCCGTAGTGCACCGGCCGTTTGGGCGCCAGCACCAGGCCGAACAGGCTGATCTGTTCCGAGCCGATCACCCGTCCCTGCGCGCGCGACCAATGTGGATCGAAATGCCGCCGCGACAGCAGGTGCGACAGTTCGGCGATGACCCAGTCCGGTTCGATCCTGGCGCCCATCAGGCCCCAGATCTTCTGCGTGTCGAGCATCGTCGCCACCAGCAACCAGGCCGGCGGCTGCTTGATCAGCGCGGAGCCGGGGAACAGTTGGAACTTGCGCTGCCGCGGCGCGTCGTACACGCCATTTTCGCCGCGATGCCCGATCTGCGTCGGCAGCCCGGCGATCAGCGCGCGATGCAAGAGCGCGTATTCGGCCTCCTGGTCGTTGACGGCCCAGCCCAGTTCTTCGCAGGACAACAACAGCTGGCGATGCAGCTCGCGCCATTCGCGCATGCGCAGGAAGCCAAGGAAGTTCTTCTCGCACCAGTTGCGCAACTTGGACTGGGTCAGCTCTTCATGCGCCACGCGGTACGCGTCCCACAGCTTGAGCACGCCGATGAATTCCGAGTTCGGATCGGCGAATTGCGCATGCGCATTGTCGGCGGCGCCGCGGGCATCGCTGGGCCGCTCGCGCGGGTCCTGGATGCCGAGAAATGCCGCGAGCACGGTCACTTCGCGCAGGCAACCCTGCTGTTGCGCGGCAATCAACATGCGCGCCAGCTTGACGTCCACCGGCAGGCGCGACATCTGTCGGCCGATATCCGTGAGCCGGCGCTCCTTGTCGACCGCGCCGAGTTCGGTCAGCTGCTGCCAGCCATCGGCGATCGCGCGCGGATCGGGCGCATCGATGAACGGAAAATCCTCGACCCGGCCCAGACTCAGCGACAACATGCGCAGGATCACGCCGCCCAGCGAGGCGCGCAGGATTTCCGGATCGGTGTAGCGCCGGCGCGATTGGAAATCCGCTTCCGAATAAAGGCGGTAACAGATACCGGACGCGATGCGGCCGCAACGGCCCTTGCGCTGGTCGGCGCTGGCCTGGGAAATCGGCTCGATGTGCAGGCGGTCGAGCTTTTGCCGCGACGAGTAGCGCTTCACGCGCGCCGCGCCGGGATCGATCACATAGCGGATGCGCGGCACGGTTAGCGAGGTCTCGGCGACGTTGGTGGTGAGCACGATGCGCCGCTGCGGGCCCGGCTGAAATACGCGGTCCTGATCGCGTGACGACAGCCGCGCATACAGGGCCAGCAATTCCGTCGAACGGTACTTCTTCTGCGCCAGGGCCAGGTGCGCGTCGCGGATCTCGCGTTCGCCCGGCAAAAACACCAGGATGTCGCCGCGTGGATCCTCGCGCGTGATCTCGTCCACCGCCGCGACGATGGCATCGTTCATCGTCCGCTCGCCGGGCTGCTCGCCCTCGCCTTCCGGCGCCCGGTAGCGCGTTTCCACCGGATAGCTGCGGCCTTCGACGCTGACCACCGGCGCCCCGTCGAAGTGGCGTGCGAAGCGCTCGGTGTCGATCGTCGCCGAAGTAATGATCAGTTTCAGATCGCGGCGTTTTTTCACCAGCTGTTGTAGGTAGCCCAGCAGGAAATCGATATTCAAGCTGCGCTCGTGCGCCTCGTCGATGATCAGCGTGTCGTAGCGCGACAGCCAGCGATCGGACTGAATTTCGGCGAGCAGGATGCCGTCGGTCATGAACTTGATGTAGGTGTCGTCGCCCACCTTCTCGGTGAAGCGGACCTGGTAGCCGACGGCGGCGCCGACTTCGGTTTTCAGTTCCTCGGCCACGCGGCGCGCCACCGCGCGCGCGGCGATCCGTCGCGGCTGGGTGCAACCGATCATGCCGTTGACGCCGCGACCAGCGGCCAGGCACAGCTTGGGCAATTGCGTGGTCTTGCCGGAGCCGGTCTCGCCGGCGACGATGACCACCTGGTGCTTGCCGATCAGCTCGATGATGGTTTCGGCCTCGCGGGCGACCGGCAAGTCTTCATCAAAGCTCGGCTGCGGCGCTCGGCCGGCGCGCCGCTCGCGCGCCGCCACCGACGCGGCCAGGGCCTGGACAAAGCTCTCGCGCAACGCCTGGTCGTCCGGCTTCTCGCGGCTGCGCGACTGCATCCGGCGCAGGCGCGCCTGATCCTTGCTCAGGGCCAGATTAATGGAGGGCAACGCCGCGGCTGGGCTCATCAGGGATAGAAACAGGCTATAAAAACGATGAAGAAAATCGAATTCACTTTCAGGCCATCCTGGTTCAGGCTTAATTGTCCCATCACACAGGGAGTGACGTCATGAATATCGATATCGGGATTGGCACCCAGGATCGCAGGCACATCGCCGATGGCCTGGCGCACCTGCTGGCCGACACGTACACGCTGTACCTGAAAACGCACAATTTCCATTGGAACGTGACCGGGCCGATGTTCAACGCCCTGCACAGCATGTTCATGGTGGAATACAACGAGCTCTGGCTGTCCCTGGACGAGATCGCCGAGCGCATCCGCGCGCTGGACGAGTTCGCGCCGGGCTCGGGCAGCCAGTACGCGAAGTTGTCCTCGATCCCGGAAGAAACCGGCGTGCCGGACTGGAAGGGCATGGTCGCGCAACTGGTCAGCGGCCACGAAACCTGCGCCCGCACCGCGCGGGACGCCTTCAAGCGGGCCGAGGCCGGCAACGACCAACCCACGGCCGACCTGGCCACCACCCGCATGCAAGCCCACGAAAAAACCGCCTGGATGCTCCGCTCCCTCCTCCAGTGACACCCCTGTAGGAGCGGCTTCAGCCGCGATGCCTTTCACTTACTCCCAGCACCGCCAAATCCCTACAGCCCTGAGACGCCCCTTTGCTACCCTGAGCCCATGACCCCAGCCCAGGAAACACTTCGCCGCGTCTTCGGCCACTCGGCCTTTCGCGGCGAACAGGAAGCGATCGTCGATCAGGTACTTGCCGGGCGCGACTGCCTGGTGTTGATGCCCACGGGCGGTGGCAAATCGCTCTGCTACCAGGTGCCGGCGCTGCTCCGGCCGGGCACGGCGATCGTCATCTCGCCCCTGATCGCGCTGATGCAGGACCAGGTCGAGGCGCTGGAACAGCTCGGCGTGCGCGCCGCGTACCTGAATTCATCGCTCAGTGCGCAGGCCGCGGCCGAGATCGAGCGCGGCCTGCTGGCCGGAGCCCACGATTTGCTTTACGTGGCGCCCGAGCGCCTGCTCATGCAGCGCTTCCTTTCGCTGCTCGATCGTTGCCAGATTGCCTTGTTCGCCATCGACGAAGCGCATTGCGTCTCGCAATGGGGTCACGACTTCCGTCCGGAATACCGCGAGCTGAACCTGCTGCACGAGCGCTGGCCGCAAGTGCCGCGCATCGCGCTGACGGCGACCGCCGACGCGCCGACCCGCACCGAAATCGTCGAACGGCTGGGGCTGGAATCGGCCCGGCAGTTCATCAGCTCCTTCGACCGCCCGAACATCCGCTATCGGGTCGTGCAGAAGGACAATGCCCGCCGCCAGCTTCTGGACTTCCTGGCGGCGCACCGCGGCGATGCCGGCATCGTTTACTGCCTGTCCCGGAAAAAAGTCGAGGAGACTGCCGAATTCCTATGCAGCAACGGCATCACTGCCCTGCCCTATCACGCCGGCATGGACGCCGCCCGACGCAGCGTCAACCAGCGTCGGTTCCTGCGCGAGGACGGCATCGTCGTCGTGGCGACCATCGCCTTCGGCATGGGTATCGACAAGCCTGACGTGCGCTTCGTCGCGCACCTGGACCTGCCTAAGTCCCTGGAAGGCTATTACCAGGAAACCGGCCGCGCCGGCCGCGATGGCGAGCCGGCCGAAGCCTGGCTGACCTATGGCCTCGGCGACCTGGTGATGCTGCAAAAGATGATCGAATCTTCCGACGCCGGCGAAGAACGCCGCTGGCTGGAACGGCGCAAGCTGGACACGCTGCTCGGCTACTGCGAGTCCACGCGCTGCCGTCGCCAGGTGCTCTTGGACAGCTTCAACGAAAATTATCCGCAGGCCTGCGGCAACTGCGACAACTGCCTGGACCCGGCGGAAACCTGGGATGCGACGGTGGCCGCGCAGAAGGCGCTTTCCTGCGTCTATCGCAGCGGCCAGCGCTTCGGCGCCGCGCACTTGATCGACATATTGCGTGGCGTAAGCACTGAGCGCATCGGGCAGTTCGGCCACCAGCAGCTGAGCACCTTCGGCATCGGCAGCGAACTCGATGCACGCCAGTGGAAAGGCATCTTTCGCCAGTTGGTGGCGCTGGGCCTGCTCGAAGTCGACGGCGGTGGCCACGGCGGCCTGCGCCTGACCGACGCCAGCCGGCCGGTACTGCGTGGCGAGCAAATCGTGTCCCTGCGACGCGAGGCCGAGCGTCGCCGGGAACGCACGGCGCGCACCGCCACGGCGGCGCCGGCAATTGCGATTTCAGCGCGCGATGCGCCAGTGTTCGAGTCCCTGCGCTCCCTGCGCGCGAGCCTGGCGCGCGAACAGAACCTGCCGGCCTACGTCATCTTCCACGACGCCACCTTGCGCGCGATGGCGACGCAGCGGCCGCAAAACCTGAAAGAACTGGGCCAGATCAACGGGGTGGGCGTGTCCAAGCTGGAACGCTATGGCGAACAGATGCTCGCCGTGTTGCGCGAAGCATGCGCGGCCTGAGCGTCGTCCGTGACTTGAGCGAGATGGTGGGTCGTCCGAGACTCGAACTCGGGACCAAAAGATTAAAAGTCTTCTGCTCTACCAACTGAGCTAACGACCCATCAAAAAAACAGCCCGGCGTGGCCGGGGTGCGCATTCTAACCGAATCGCCGCCTCCTGTTAACCGTGGGAGCGGCTTCAGCCGCGATTTTCGGAGCAAACGGCATCGCGGCTGAAGCCGCTCCCACATCAGTGCGGGTAATAGCGCGTCGGATCGGGCACGCCGGCTTCGGCAAACCCCTGCGCGCGCAGCCGACAGGCATCGCAGACGCCGCAGGCCCGGCCTTGTTCGTCGGCCTGGTAACAGGACACCGTGCGCGAAAAATCGACGCCCAGGCGCGTACCCTCGTGCACGATATCCGCCTTGGATTGCCGCATTAGCGGCGCGCGCACGTGCAACGGGGCGCCTTCGACACCCGCCTTGGTGGCCAGGTTGCCCAGGCGTTCGAAGGCAGCGATGAACTCCGGCCGGCAATCCGGATAGCCCGAGTAATCGACCGCGTTCACGCCGCAGAAGATTTCCTGCGCGCCCAGCACTTCCGCCCAGCCCAGCGCTACCGACAACATGATTGTATTGCGCGCCGGCACATACGTGACCGGGATGCCGACACTGGCGGATTCGGGCACGGCAATATCGGCCGTCAATGCCGAGCCGCCGATACTGCGCAGATCGACGATCACCGTCTTGTGCTCGATCGCGCCCTGGCTCGCCGCCAGTTCCGCCGCCGCGGCCAGCTCCGCAGAATGGCGCTGGCCGTAGCTCACCGACAGGGCATAGCAATCGAAGCCCTGCTCGCGTGCAAGCGCAAGCGTGACCGCCGAGTCCATGCCGCCGGAGACAAGGACCACGGCACGTGGTTTCTGGGATAGCTCTGTCGTCATCGCGATATTGTCGCCTGGAACCTTTCTCACAACCACTGTAGGAGCGGCTTCAGCCGCGATTGCTCTTGGCCCCGTCCGGAGCCGAGAGAAGCATCGCGGCTGAAGCCGCTCCTACCAGAGCCTAGCGGCCTTGGGCGTCGCCCCAGAGTTGCTTGTGCAGTTGCATCTGGAAGCGGACTGGCAGGTGGTCCGCGAGGATCCACTCGGCGAGCTCGCGCGGCGAGACTTGCGTGAAGCTGGGCGAAAACAAAACCTCACAACGCTCGTCGAGCGCGTGTTCGGCGACCATCGATCTGGCCCAGTCGTAGTCGGCGCGGTCGCAGATCACGAACTTGACCTGGTCGTGGGCGGTCAGCAACGGAATATTTTCCAGCAAGTTGCGATGTTGTTCCTTCGACCCCGGAGTCTTCAGGTCGACTACCCGCGACACCCGCGGGTCGACGTCGGAGATGTCGATGGCTCCGGAGGTTTCCAGGGACACTTCGTACCCGGCGTCGCACAGTTTTTCGAGCAGGCCGACGCAGCGCTTCTGCGCCAGCGGTTCGCCGCCGGTCACACAGACGTGACGCACGCCGTGACCGGCGACTTCGGCGAGAATCGTGTCGATGTCCCACCACTGGCCGCCGTGGAATGCGTACGCGGTATCGCAGTACTGGCAGCGCAGCGGACAGCCGGTGAGGCGGACGAAAACCGTCGGCCAACCGACGCTGCGCGCCTCGCCCTGCACGGACAGAAATATTTCCGTCAGGCGCAGACGGTCAGGGAATTCGACTTGCATCGGGTCGTGAGACGGTTCAGCGGGCTTCCAGGCTCAGCGCGCGCAGACGGCTGACAGCCAGGCGAGCGGCGTCGGTGCCGGGATAGTCGTTGATAACGCGATTGAGCGTGACTTGGCCAGGGCCGACCTCGCCCATCTCGATCTGGCAGTAGCCCTTTTTCAGCAGGGCGTCGGGCGCCTTGGCGGAATCCGGAAACTGGCTGAGCAGGCTTTCGAATGCCTGCAGGGCGATCGGAAAGTTCTGGGTCACGTAATAGCTTTCGCCGAGCCAATACCAGGCGTTGGGTGCCAGGGCTCCTTGCGGAAACGCGCGCAGATAAGCCTGGAAAGCGCGGGCCGACTCGACATAGTCGCCACGCTTGAGCGCCTCGAAGGCGGCCGTGTAGGCGCCCTGGTCGTCGGCCCCGGAGGCCGGGGCCTCAGGCGCAGGCGACGGCGGATTTGCCGACGCGGCTGCCGTTCGTGAAGGCGGCGTAGCTGCACCCCCCGCACCCGCGCTGCCCGGCGTTGCCGCAGCACCGCCCTCGATACGCTGGATGCGCGTATCGAGGTCGACGTATTGGTCGCGATTGCGTTGCTTGAGTTGCTCGTTCTCGTTCTGCAGTTGTTCCAGCTGATTGCGCAAAGCCTGCACTTCGCCCTGCATCTGGGTCAGGCGATTGAGCAGCTCGACATTGGCCTGCCCCGACGAACTGTTCTGCGTCGCTGCCTGTTGCTCCAGCCTGGCCACGCGATCGGCCAGGCTCTGCTTTTGCGCCATTGCCGGCGCCGCCGCAAAAGCGGCGACGACCAGCGTGAGCACCCGCAAGTTAGCGAACAAGGTCATCCCTTACTTGGTGGTGTAGACGATTTCGACGCGGCGATTGCGCGACCAGCAGTCTTCGGTCGAATCGGCACAAGTCGGACGTTCTTCGCCATAGCTGACCACTGACATCTGGCCCGCTGAGCCGCCGTTGCCCTGGATGGCCGCCGAGACCGCATTACCGCGGCGCTCGCCGAGCCCAAGGTTGTATTCGCGCGTGCCGCGTTCATCGGCATTGCCTTCCAAGGTCATGCGCGCTTCCGGACGATCGCGCAGATACTTGGCATGGCAGGCGACGGGCGCCTGGAATTCCGGGCGCAAGGTGTCCTGGTCGAAATCGAAGTAGATTACGCGCTGACGCAGGCAGGAGTCGGTGTCCAGGTCGGCAGGCGTGTATCTGCCGGTACCGTCGGGAATGGCGCCGGTCGTCGTTCCGCTGGTATCGGGACCGGTGTCGGAAGGCGGAACCTCCTTCACTTTCTTGGTGCAGGCAGCCAGGGCCACACAGATGGATGCGGCGATCAGCAAGCGGGTCGTGGTGTTCATGAAGGGTCCTTTTCTATGAATGAGGTTGGCTGGTTCAGCTAGTTTGCCCGCGCCTGACTCAGCGCTGCCTGAACGGCGACCACGCCGGCTCGCGAACATCGGAGTCGGCGGTCACCAGGCGCAACCGGACCCGGCCGTCGGCGGACACTGCATAGAGTACGCCTCGCCGGCCTTCCTTGGTCGCGTAGAGCAGCATGCTGCCGTTCGGCGCGAAGCTCGGCGACTCGTCAAGGTTGCCCGGCGACAGGGTCTGCCAGCGGCCGCTGCCGCCAAAGCTGCGGTCGAGCACGGCGATCCGGTAGATGTTGCCCGCGCCCTGGGCCATGCCGATCTTCTTGCCGTCGAAGGACACCGTCGCGCGGGCGTTGGATTCGCCCTGGAAGCTGATCCGGGTCGGCTCGCCGCCGGACGCCGGGATTGAATAGACCTGCGGCTTGCCGGCCCGATCGGAGGTGAACAGCAGGGAATTGCCGTCCGGCATCCAGACCGCCTCGGTGTCGATTCCATAGTGGCGGGTCACCTGGGTCAGTACCTTGCTGCCCAGATCCATCACGTAGATCTCCGGGCTACCCGACTTGGACAGTGTCATCGCCATCCGGCGCCCGTCCGGCGAGAACGCCGGGGCGCCGTTGATGCCCTTGAAGCTGGCCAGCACTTCGCGTGCGCCGGTGGTGATTTCCTGCATGTAGATGGTGGAATTGCCGCGCTCGAAACTGACGTACGCCAGCTTTTTGCCGTCCGGGCTCCAGGCCGGCGACAACAGCGGCTCGCGCGACCGCACCACGGTCTGCGGATTGAAGCCGTCGGAATCGGCAACCATCAGCGCGTATTGCGTGCCCTGGCCCAGGCCGCTGGCGGTGACATAGGCGACGCGGGTCCAGAACGCACCGCGCACACCGAGAATCTTTTCGTAGATCTGGTCGGCGATCTGGTGCGCGGCATCGCGCATGCCCTTGGCGCGTCCGCCAACCGCCAGACCCAGCAAGCGTTCCTGCTTGGCCACGTCATAGAGCTCGTATTCCACCCGAAAACCGCCATCGGCCGCATCGAGCAGGCGTCCAACCACGACGAAATCCTGTTTGAGCAGGCGCCAGGTCGGAAACTGGATCTCGCTGCCGCGGGTCGGCTTCTCGACGACGCTGGCGATGGCCAGCGAGCGGAATTGTCCTGAGCGATTGAGGTCGTTGCGAATCACCTCGGCCACATCGGTATCCGGCGCCGCGGCGGTGCCCTGGTAGGGCATCGGCACCACGACGATCGGCAACGATCCTTCATTGCCCGATACCAGGCCGATGTCGAGCCCCTGGGCGTGCAGCAGCGAAAACGGCAGCAAGAGCAGGATCAGGGTGAGCAGGCGTTTCATCGTTCGCATTCCTCTCTTGGGTGGCAAAAATCCAGCTCGGCGACCCGACCGAATCGGAAGACTTCCTCGAAACCGGAGTATGGCATGGGGGTTTTTCGCAGGGCCCGCTCGACGAATTCACGTCCCTGCGTATCGTACGGACAGTTCATGAACTCGACATTGATGACTTCGCCGCCGGGAATCTGGGTGAAGCGAACCTTGCAATGGACCAGCTCGGGCGCACCGAGATGATTCCAGTTAGCTTCCGCAGTCTGCTTCATCGCCGCTTTGTACCGAGCCAATAGACCTTCGTCGACGCCGCGCTCGCCAGGCGACGCTGCCGGCGGCGCACGTGGCGCAGGCTTGGCTTCCGATGCCTGCAGGTCGGCAAGTTGCCGCAGCTTCTGTTCTTCCATGCGCGTGCGCTTGCTCGCGGCTTCGCGCTCACGAATGATTTCCTGGTACTCGCGCAAGCGCTGCCGGCGTTCCGCCAGTTGCTGCCGTTCGATGTCCTCGGTCAGCTCCACCTGTTCCTGGCGTCGCCGTTCTTCCTGTTCTTCCAGCGCCGATTGTTCCGCTTGCTGCTCGGCCAGGCGCGAAATCCGCTCCTGGTCGACCGTGTCCGGACGATCCTGCGGCGCCTGCGGGCTCATCTGCAGCGGCGTGTCGCTGGTTTGCGGACTGCGCTCGGGAATGGGCTGCGGCGGCGGCGCGGCGACCGGCTTGGCCGGCTCCACGGGCTTGGGCGCGGCGGCGATGGCGGCCTTGGCGCGGCGGATATCCGCTGCCGAAACCTGCAGCGTGGCCTGGATGGGCTCGCCGGCCGCGGCGGTTTCGGCATGCGGAAAGGCCAGATACGCGCTCACCCAGATCAGCCCGATCAGCAGTAGATGCAGCACCAGTGCGAATACGAAGGCCCGGAGCTGGTCGGAGAACGACTCCATCGCGATTCAGTTCGCCTCGATCGGCTTGCTGGTCAGGCCGACTTGTTCGACCCCGGCCAACTGCAGCAACACCATCGCGTCGTACACGGTTTCATAGCTGGCCTTGCCGTCGCCGGCCACGAACACCGCCTGCTGGGGATTGGCCTTGACCAGGGCGCGGATCTCGGCGTCCAGCTGCCGGGCGTCGACGCTCTTGCCACTGGCCTCCGGCAGCTTGAGCGTATAGCCGCCCTGTGAATCGACGCTGACGATGATCGGATCTTTCTTGGTCTCCACCGCGCGGGCATTGGACTGCGGCAGGTTGACGTCCACGCCGAGGTTCAGCAGCGGCGCGGTGATCATGAAGATGACCAGCAACACCAGCATCACGTCGATATAGGGCACGACGTTGATCTCGGACTTGAGCTTGCGCGTGCGCAGGCGGCGGGAGAAAGCGGTGCTCATGGCGATGTCCTCAACGGGCGGGCGGCGCGAACGGGGTTACCCGGCTCACTGGTCGTCCAGGTGCGACTGCCTTTGCAGGATCGAGGAAAACTCTTCGGCAAAACTTTCGTAACGCACGGACAGGCGCTCCACGCGGGTGGCGAAGCGGTTATAGGCCCACACGGCGGGAATGGCGGCGAACAGGCCCATCGCCGTGGCGATCAGCGCCTCGGAGATGCCCGGCGCCACCGAGGCGATGGTCGCCTGCTTGTTGTTGGCCAGGCCATGGAAGGAAATCATGATGCCGAACACCGTACCGACCAGGCCGACATACGGCGCAGTGGAGCCGACGTTGGCCAGCAATTCCAGATTGTGTTCGAGCCGGTCGATTTCCCGGGCCAGCGTCGCCCGCATCGCCCGTTGCGCGCCTTCCAGCTGGCTGCGCGCATCGATGGTCTTGTGCTGTTGCCGCAGGCGGCTGAACTCACGGAAGCCGGCCTCGAAAATCGCTTCCAGGCCGGTGACCACGCGATTGCGCTCGGTCGAGGTGCGATACAACTGGTTGAGCTCGGCGCCCGACCAGAACCGGCCCTCGAATTCTTCCGCCTCGCGGTTGGCCCGCCCGAACACGCTCATCTTGCGGAAGATCACGAACCAGCTCATCACCGAGGCGACCAGCAGCAGGATCATCACGATCAGTACCGGCCAGCTGGCGTGCAATACGAGCTGGATGTAGTCGAGTCCGGCTTCGGCGGGCACGGCGGCAACGGCGGCCGTGGCTTCCGGCGGCAAGGCGGTGACCGGCGCCGCCGCGAGCATCATCAGGACATCGATCATCGGCTTGCTTCTCCAATACTTGATTCGGTGCTGACTGGACCGGACACCAGCCAGGCGGGCATGGCGCGCGGTCGGAAATTCGAGGCGTGCAGGCAGGCGATCCGCACCTGTGCACGCAACAGACACTCGGCCCCGCGAAAGAGTTCCTGCGTCAACAGAAAACTGGCCGAACGCCGCTCTTTCAGGGACACACTCACTTGCAGCACATCGTCAAGGCGTGCCGGCTTGAGGAAATCGATGCGCATTTCGCGCACCGCCATCAGCAGGTCTTCCTTTTCGCGCAATCCATGCTGTTCGATGCCTTGCGCACGCAACCACTCGGTGCGCGCGCGTTCCAGGTAACACAGGTAGTTGGCGTGGAAAACCACGCCCCCGGCATCGGTATCTTCCCAGTACACCCTTATCGGGAAGCTGAACACGGGATCAACCTTCAAACAGGTCGGCATCCGTGGCCCGGCGCGGCGCCTTCAGGCCAAGGTGCGTGTAGGCCTTGTTGGTGGCCATGCGGCCCCGGGCACTACGCACGATATAGCCTTGCTGGATCAGATAGGGCTCGATGACGTCCTCCAGAGTGCCGCGTTCCTCGCTCAGCGCCGCCGCCAGCGATTCGACGCCGACCGGGCCGCCGTCGAAGTTTTCGATGATCGTGCGCAACATGCCGCGGTCGACTTCGTCGAAGCCCTGCGGATCGACCTGCAGCATCAGCATCGCCGCATCGGCGACCTCCCGGCTGATATGGCCTTCGGCGCGCACCTGGGCAAAATCGCGGGCCCGGCGCAGCAGCCGGTTGGCGATACGCGGCGTGCCGCGCGAACGCCGGGCGATCTCCGCCGCCCCTTCGGGCGCGCAGGCGATGTTGAGGATGCCGGCGGTGCGGCGCACGATGCGCGTCAACTCTTCCGGCGAATAGAACTGCAGCCTCTGCACGATGCCGAAGCGGTCGCGCAATGGCCCGGTCAGCAAACCCGCGCGCGTGGTCGCGCCGACCAGCGTGAACGGCGGCAGGTCGAGCTTGATCGAGCGCGCGGCCGGGCCCTCGCCGATCATGATGTCGATCTGGAAATCTTCCATCGCCGGGTACAGCACTTCTTCCACGACCGGCGACAAGCGGTGGATTTCGTCGATGAACAATACATCGTGCGGCTGCAGGTTGGTCAGCAAGGCCGCCAGGTCGCCGGCGCGCTCGATCACCGGGCCGGAAGTCTGGCGCAGGCTGACGCCCATCTCATGGGCGATGACGTGCGCCAGCGTGGTCTTGCCCAGGCCCGGCGGGCCGAAGATCAGGACATGGTCGAGCGCCTCGCTGCGGCCGCGGGCCGCTTCGATGTAGATCTTCAGTTGCTCGCGGACGGTCTCCTGGCCCAGGTACTCGTCCAGGCGCTTGGGCCGGATGCTGGCCTCGACCGCTTCGTCTTCGCGGGTAATCGTGCTGGCCAGGATGCGCGTTTCTTCCATGCGGGACATTATGGCTTAGAAGGCACAGCGCGGTGCGGGACAAGGCCAGGAGCCCGCGGCCCGCCAGGGAACCGACCGATCATATCTGCACCTGCGTGCCCAGCTCGACCAGCCGGTTGCCCGGGATGCCGAAGTACTCGGTTGCCGGCGTCGCGTTGCGCGACATGAAAAGGAACAACTTGTCGCGCCACAAGGCCATGCCCTCGCCGGGACTCGCGGCCAGCGATTCGCGGCTGGCGAAATAGGTCGTGTCCATCGGATCGAACGGCGGGCCCGGGATATGCCATTTCTTCAATGCGTTGGGCACATCGGGATTCTCGATGTAGCCAAAGCGAAGATTCAAGCGCGAGAAGCCATGGCCCAGGTCGGTGTAGGAAACGCGCTCGGTTTCCTCGGCGCGCGGCACGTTGAGCGTCTCCACGCTCAGCAGCACATTGCGCTCATGCATCACTTTGTTGTGCTTGAGGTTATGCAGCAGGGCCGGTGGCATGTACTCGTTCGACGGGGTCAGGAAGACAGCGGTGCCCGTCACCCGCATCGGCGGGTCGACCATGATGCTTTGCACGAAATGCTCGATGCGCAGGCTGTCGCGATTGACGTGTTCGCGCACCAGATCACGGCCGTGACGCCAGGTGCGCATGACCGTGAAGACGAGGATGGCCAGGGCAACAGGAACCCAGGCGCCTTCGAGGAACTTGACTGCGTTGGCCGACAGAAGCGCGATGTCCACGGTCAGGAACAGCAGCGCGAATGGCAGAATGACGCGTGGCGACAAGCGCCAGCGCTGGCTGGCCAGGATGATCAGCAGGATGGTGTCGATAAGCATGCTGCCGGTCACCGACACGCCGTAGGCCGACGCCAGGTTGCTCGAGGTCTGGAACATCACCACCAGCAGCATCACCATCAGCAACAACACCCGATTGACCCAGGGCAGGTAGACCTGGCCGATGGTTTCATCCGAGGTGTGCAGCAATTGCAGGCGCGGCAGGTAACCCAGTTGTATGGCCTGGCGCGCGAGGGAAAACGCGCCCGAGATCACCGCTTGCGAGGCGATTACCGTGGCCAGCGTGGCCAGCCCGATCATCGGGTACAAGCCCCACGATGGAACCAGCGCGTAGAACGGATTGATCACCGCAGTCGGCTGGCTGAGCAGCAGCGCGCCCTGGCCGAAATAGTTGATCAGCAGGGCCGGCATCGCAAAAGCCATCCAGGCGATCCGGATCGGAACGCGCCCGAAATGACCCATGTCCGCGTACAGGGCTTCGGCGCCGGTCACCGCCAACACCACGGCGCCCAGCGCCAGCCAGGCATGCACGCCATGGTGCAGGAAGAATTGCAGCGCCCACCATGGATTGAGCGCGTTGAGCACCGTGGGATTCTTGAACACCTGCACGGCGCCGAGCACAGCCAGCGTGACGAACCATACGACCATGACCGGACCGAAGATCTTGCCGACCTTGTCGGTACCATGGCGCTGGAATGCGAACAGCACCAGCAGCACGCCCAGGGTGACCGGCACGATGTAGCGCTCCAGCGCAGGCGCCGCCACCTGCAGGCCCTCGACCGCGGACAGCACCGAAATCGCTGGCGTGATCACGCTGTCGCCGAAAAACAATGCGGTGCCGAAGATGCCGAGCAAGCCGATGCCGTAGGTCAACGGCGACGCAATCGGGAGACTGCGCTGCACAACCGCCATCAGGGCGAGGATGCCGCCCTCGCCGCGGTTGTCGGCGCGCATGATCACGTTGACGTACTTCAACGTCACGATAAGCATCATCAACCAGAACACCAGCGACAGGATGCCGAGCACATTGGCCTGGTCCGGGTGCAGTCCGTATTTCTCGCTGAACGCTTCCCGAATCGTGTAGAGCGGGCTGGTGCCGATGTCGCCGAACACGACACCGACCGCGCCCATCACCAGGGGCCAGACTTTCTGCGGCGCGCCGCGATGAGCTTGTCGGGACATGCGGTCTGGCTTCCTACCGGCGTCAGCCGTTGCGCAACATGGATTTGAGCGCCTTCCGGATGATGTCTTCGGCACTGTCGCCGGGCGCACCTTCCTTGAGCATTCGGCCGATCTCGGCCGGTTTGTAGCCAAGCTGCTGCAACGCGATGCCGGCTTCGGCGACCGGGTCGTTGGCCACACCCTTGCCGACCAAAGCGGCCACGCCGCCGGTGAAGTCCGCGGCGCGGTCGCGCAGTTCGACCACGATCCGCTCGGCAGTCTTCTTGCCGATACCCGGGATGCGGGTGAGCGCGGTGACATCGCCGGTCTGCACCAGGCGCGCGAATTCGTCGACACTGGCGCCGGAAAGAATCGCCAGCGCGATCTTGGCGCCAATGCCGGTCACCTTCTGCACGTCGCGGAACAGGCGGCGCTCGATCTCGCGCATGAATCCGTACAGGGCGACGGAGTCTTCCTTCACCGCGTGGTGGACGAACAGGGTCACTTCGCGTCCGACCTCAGGCAGGTCGTAGAAAGTGGACATCGGCGCTTCCAACTCATAGCCGACCCCGCCGACGTCGATCATCAGCCACGGTGGTTGCTTGTGCGCCAGCGTGCCCTTCAGCCGGCCGATCACTTGCGGCTCCAGACGTCGCGCGCGCTGACGCCAATGCGCTGCGCCGTTGCACGCACGTGCGCGTGGGTAATCGCCACCGCCAGCGCGTCGGCGGCGTCGGCCTGGATCTTGCCGTTCAAGTTGAGCATCACGCCGATCATATGCTGGACCTGCACCTTGTCGGCGCCACCCTTGCCGACCACCGCCAGCTTGATCTCCTTGGCGGCGTATTCGTGCACCGGCAGGTTGCGCAGCACCGCCGCGCACATCGCCGCGCCACGCGCTTGGCCGAGTTTCAATGCCGAGTCGGGATTACGCGCCATGAATACCTTTTCGATCGCCACTTCCTGCGGCTGGTATTTCTCGATGATCTCGCCGAGGCCGTCGAGCAGGAGTTTCAGCCGCAGCGGGAAGCTCTCCGCATCCAGCAACATCAGGGGAACGTGAAATACATGCGTGACCCGCCCGCCGGCATCGCAATCGATGATGCCCACGCCCGTCCGCTGGGACCCCGGATCGATGCCAAGGATTCGCGTCATCAGCCAGCCAAACCGGCAGCAGCGGCTGTAGGAGCGGCTTCAGCCGCGATTCCCTGAACCGTAGGAGCGGCTTCAGCCGCGATGCTTTTCCCAGGCAAGGGCATCGCGGCTGAAGCCGCTCCTACAAGGGCATTCACTGGTAGGCCTCGGCGCCGAGGTCGGCGTTGGAATACACGTTCTGCACGTCGTCGAGATCCTCGAGCATGTCGAGCATCTTGATCACCTGCTCCGCCGTTTCACCGGTGACCTTGATGTCGTTTTCGGCGCGCATGGTCACCGCCGCCTGCTCGGGCGCGAAGCCGGACTTTTCCATCGCATCCTTCACCACCTGGAACTGCTCGGGCGAGGTCAGCACGTCGATGGCGCCGTCTTCCGGATAGACCACGATGTCATCGGCGCCGGCATTGATGGCCGCTTCGGTGATCGCGTCTTCATTGCTGCCGGCGGGATAACCGAGCACGCCGACCTTCTTGAACATGAAGCTCACCGAGCCATCGGTGCCCAGGTTGCCGCCGCACTTGCTGAAGGCATGGCGCACGTCGGCCACCGTGCGCACCTTGTTCTCGGTCATGCAATCGACGATCACGGCGATGCCGCCCGGCGCGTAGCCTTCGTAACGGATTTCCTCGTAGTCGACGCCTTCCAGTTCGCCCGTCGCCTTCTTCACGGCGCGATCGATGACGTCGCGCGACATATTGACCGACAGGGCCTTGTCCATCGCCAGGCGCAGCCGCGGATTCGCCTTCGGATCGCCGCCACCGGCGCGCGCCGCGACTGAAATCTCGCGGATGACCTTGGTGAAAACCTTGCCACGCTTGGCGTCCTGCGCGCCCTTGTGGCCCGCAATTTTCATCAATCTGCCCATGCGTCCCACCCTGTGATTGCCAACGGCGAATTATAGCCGGGCGGGCTAGGCGCCGCGCTCAGGGTCGAAAGCGCCCGTATTCCAGAAACGTGGCCGCCAGATCGGCCGCCTGGCCCGAGAACACCAGGCCGGTGTGGCTGGAAGGAATCACGACATGGTCGGCCAGCCCCGGCAGCCGGGTTTCCCAGACCGCGACGGTACCGTCGTTGATGCCGTCGAAATGGCCGAAAATCCTGCCCAGGCCCAACGACCGCGTGCCAGCGATCATTCCGATCTCGCGCTTGCGCGGCAGCTCGATCAACCCACCGCGCAAGAGCGCGCCGCTCCGGCCGGACACCAGCCCCAGCCGGCGCTCGGCCAGTCCGCGCGCCGCGGCGCTGCCGGCAATGGGCGAGCCCATGCAGACCAGGCGCCCCGCGGGCAGGTTCTGGTATCGATTGATGGTTTCGGCGGCAATCAATCCGCCCAGGCTGTGCGCAACCATGTGCACCGGCCCCTCGCCCATCGCGTACAAGCGCATGGCCAGGCGCTCCATCGCCAGGCCGGGTGCTCGCCATAAGGTGGAGTAACTGAAAATGACGGGAGTGAAGCCGCGCCGCCGCAAACGCAATGCCAGCGGCAACAGCGCCGGGCTGCGCATCATCAGGCCGTGCAGGAGCAGGACGGGCAGCGGCGGCTCGGTCATGGAGCTGACGGACCTTGGCCGTTCTGGCGTCGCCGAAACCAGGCGGAGATCTCGGTTAGTGC
>Ga0209211_10002184_pt1 | contig 34354 bp, 32 predicted proteins | sample RifGroA2_FD_183992 | JGI IMG/M metagenome (GOLD analysis project Ga0209211, IMG submission 183992) | Groundwater microbial communities from Rifle, Colorado, USA - Groundwater A2 (SPAdes) (version 2) | ecosystem: Environmental > Aquatic > Deep subsurface > Groundwater | place: Rifle, Colorado... | reverse complement strand
AAAGACAGCCTGATCCTGACCCCCGACATGGGGCCGCCGCCGCATTTCTACGTGGTGCAGCGCGGCAAGGTGCTGTCGCGCGAGGACGGCGAGAGCGCCTCCGGCAACGTGATCATCAGCAGCGGCGAGTGTTTCCCGATCGGCGCCGCCAGCGGCCAGCGCGCCACCATCTGCACCTACAGCGCCGTGGATGACGTGTTCTGCTACCAGCTGGACAACCAGGACTTCCAGCAGCTGCTGCTGATCAGCCCGGTGTTCAACCGCTTCTGCGCCAGCCACATCTCCACCCTGCTCAGCCAGTCGCGCAAGCAGATGCAGGCGCAGTTCTCGCAACGGGCGCTGGAACAGCAGTCGATGGCGACCAAGCTGCACGAACTGTGCAAGCGGCCACCGGTCACCGCCCGCGCCGACGACCCGCTGGAAGCGGTGCTGACGCTGATGGGCGAAACCGGTGTCGGCTCCATCGTCATCGTCAGCGAGGCCGGTGTCGCGCAGGGCATCTTCACCCAGTCCGACGTGCTGAAACGGGTGGTATTGCCGAAGCTGGCGCTGGATTGCCCGATCTCGCAGGTGATGTCGCGCAAGCCGCATACCCTGCCGCAGGATGCCACCGCCTACGACGCGGCGCTGGCGATGGCGATGCACGGTATCCGCCACGTGCTGGCGGTCGACGACGACAATCTGGTGCTGGGCGTGATTTCGGAGCGTGACCTGTTTGCCATGCAGCGCGTCGGCCTGCGCCAGCTCCGCTACGCGGTGGAAACCGCCGCCGACATCACCACCCTGCAACAGGTTGGCCGCGACCTGCGCCAGTTCACCATGAACATGCTGGGCCAGGGTGTCGGCGCCGAGCAGCTGACGCAATTCATCTCTGCGCTTAACGACGGCATCACCCGCCGCGTGATCGAGCTGAACCTGCAGCAGCACGACCTGTACGGTGTCGACTGGGCGTGGCTGTCGTTCGGCTCCGAGGGGCGCGAGGAACAGACCTTCAGCACCGATCAGGATAACGGCATCATCTACCTGTGCCCGGAGGCGATGGACAAGGACCAGCTCAGCATGCGGCTGCTGGATTTTGCCCGCGACGTGAATGCCGACCTCGACCGCTGCGGCTTCCCGCTGTGCAAGGGCAACATCATGGCCGGCAATCCGGAGTGGTGCCTGACGCTGGAAGAGTGGCAGGAAAAGTTCGCACGCTGGATCCGCGCCCCGGACCCGGTGGCGCTGCTCAACGCGTCGATCTTCTTCGATTTCCGCCCGCTGTACGGCAAGCGCTATCTCGCCAACCAGCTGCACAAGCGCCTGCTCGCGCTGAGTCAGGACAACAGCGTGTTCCAGCGCATGCTGGCCGGCAACGCGCTGGCGGTGGCGCCGCCGCTGGGTCTGCTGCGCGACTTCAGCACCGAGGAATACCACGGTCAGGGCGGCTACATCGACCTGAAAAAATCGGCGGCGCGGCTGTTTGTCGACGCCGCGCGGGTGCTGGCGCTGGCCAAGGGCATCGCCGCCAGCAGCACCATCAAGCGCCTGGAGCGCGCGGCGAAACAGACCGGCTCGGCGCCGGAGGAAACCGCCGCCATCATCGACGCCTTCAACTTCATCCAGATGCTGCGCCTGCGCCACCAGCACCTGGAAGACGAGCACGGCCGCCCCGGCGACAACCTGATCCAGCCGGACAAGCTGAACCCGCTCGACCGCCGCATCCTGAAGGAATCGTTCCGCCAGGCACGCAAACTGCAGCAGAAACTGAAGGTGATGTACCAACTATGAACTGGCTGAGCGGCTGGCTGGACCGTTTCCGCCCTGACAGCAAGCCGCAGCTCAGCGACGAGCAGCTTGAGCGGCTGCTGCACTGGCAGGCGCTGCCGGCACACGACTGGCAGCAGGACAGCCGCAGCACGCGCTATCTGGTGGTCGATGTCGAGGCCAGCGGCCTGCAGATACGCCGCGACCACCTGATCTCCATCGGCGCGGTGGCACTGGATCGCGGCGTGATCAACCCCATGGACGCCTTCGAGGCGGTGCTGCGCCAGGACACGGTGTCCTCCATCGAGAACATCCTGATCCACGGCATCAGCGGCTCGGAACAGCGCGAAGGGCTGGAGCCGGCGGAGGCGCTGCTGCGCTTTCTGGAATACAGCCGCCACACGCCGCTGGTGGCCTACCACGCCTATTTCGACCAGGCGATGATCGCGCAGGCGATGCGCCGCTATCTGGGCATCCGCTATCAGCCGAAGTGGCTGGATCTGGCGTGGCTGATGCCGGCGCTGTTTCCGGACCGCTACTGCAACACGGTGGCGCTGGACGAGTGGCTGGATACTTTCGGCATCGAGAACTTCCAGCGCCACAACGCGATCTCGGACTGTCTGGCGACGGCACAATTGCTGCAGGTGGCATTGCAACGGGCGGCGGAACGCGGCATCGACACGCCGCAGGCGCTGGCAGCCAGCGAGAGCCTGCGCCGCCGCAACAGCTGGTAGGGAATAATCCTGCGACAGGCTGTTTTTTGTGCGCCGCCACCGGGCAAAACCGGCCGCCGCGATGAAACAGGCATCAACAGCCCCTAGTTGTCGCTCTTGGTCTGCCAGCGGCTTTCCAGCTGCCGCAACTGGCCGCTCTTGCGCAGCTGCGCCATGCCTTCGTCAAAGCGGCTGACCAGACGCTCGACATCGGGGTGCGCCCTGGAGAACGACACGTACACCGGCCCCGGCGCCAGCTTGCCCACCGGCCGCACCCAGCCGCGCAGATCGGGGTTCTGTCGCAGCATGTGGTTGACGGTGCCCTCCCACGCCACCACGTAGGGGATGCGCCCCGCCTTCAGCTTGCGGAAGGCGTTGACCTCGCGCGTGGAGTACTCCTTGCGGATCGCGGCATTGGCGTCGAACTCCTTGCCGTAGCCGTAGCTGAGCACCACGCCGACTTCCTGCCCTTCCAGCGATTTCATGTCGAGATCGCGCTCCGGGCGGTTGCTGCGGCTGTAGATGCTGATCTGGCCTTCCAGCAGCGGCAGCTGCGCGTAGCGGTAGTAAGGCTCGTAGAAGTCGTTGCGCGAGGTGGTGAAGCAGCCGGCATAGCGGGCCGTGCGCGCCACTTCCATGCAGCGGCTGTAGGACAGCGGCTGGAAGCGCACCACCACGCCTTTTTGCTGGTAGATGGCGCGCATGATGTCGATGGTCAGGCCGGCCGCCTGGCCGTCACGGACGCCGGAATAGGGATACCAGTCGTCCTCGGCGGCGAACAGCAGTTCGACCGGTGTCGAACTCTTGGCCACGGCCAAGGCGGGCGCCCCGGCCAGCAACATCCATACCGCCATCCGCAATCGATTCATGACAATAGCCTGGATTGTTTGAGTTTTTTATACCGATCGTATTATACAACACTTACTCATCACCGGCCCGCCAAGCGGCGTGCTCAGCCTTCCACCAGCTCGCTTTCCTGCTGCAGGCGCCACATTTCGGCGTAACGGCCGCCGGCGGCCAGCAACTGGCGATGGTGGCCGCGCTCGATGATGCGGCCGCCCTCCATCACGATGATGGTGTCGGCATCGGCGATGGTGGACAGCCGGTGCGCGATGATCAGCGTGGTGCGGTTGGCCGCGATGTCGAACAGCTCGGTCTGGATCGCCTTTTCAGTGCGCGAATCCAGCGCGCTGGTGGCCTCGTCGAAGATCAGCACCGGCGGGTTTTTCAGGAGGGTGCGCGCAATCGCCACCCGCTGCTTCTCGCCACCGGACAGCTTCAGGCCGCGCTCGCCGACGGTGGTGTCGTAGCCGTCCGGCAGGCTCATCACGAAGTCGTGGATGTGCGCCGATTTCGCCGCCTCGATCACCTCCTCGCGACTGGCGCCGGGGCGCCCGTAGGCGATGTTGTAGTAGATGCTGTCGTTGAACAGCACCGTGTCCTGCGGCACGATGCCGATGTGCGCGCGCAGGCTGTCCTGCGTCAGCTCGCGGATGTCGGTGCCGTTGAAGCGGATCGCGCCGCTGCCGACATCGTAAAAGCGGAACAGCAGCCGCGACAGCGTCGACTTGCCGGCGCCGCTGGCACCGACCACCGCCACGGTGTGACCGGCGGGGATGTCGAAGCTGACATCGTGCAGGATCTGGCGCTTGGCGTCGTAGCCGAAGCCGATATCGTCGAAGCGGATCGCCACCTGCTTGGCGGCCAACGTTTGCGCGGCGGGATGGTCATCGACCTCGGCGCCGACGTTCAGCAGCGTGAACATGCGTTCCATGTCGGCCAGCGAGTGCTTGATCTCGCGGTAGACAAAGCCGAGGAAGTGCAGCGGCGCCCACAGCTGGGTAATGAAGGTGGCCACCAGCACCACGTCGCCGACGGTCATCTCGCGGCTGACCACGCCGCGCGCCGCCAGCCACATGATCAGCGTCACGCCGGTGGCGATGATCACGCCCTGGCCGGCGTTGAGCATCGACAGCGACACCTGGTTCTTGATCGCGGAGCGCTCCCACGACGCCAGATTACCGTCGTAGCGTTCGGTCTCGTAGCGTTCGTTGCCGAAATACTTCACCGTCTCGTAGTTGATCAGCGCGTCCACCGCCTTGCTGTTGGCCTTGGAGTCGAGGTCGTTCATGGTGCGGCGGAACACGGTGCGCCACTCGGTGATGATCAGCGTGAAGGCGATGTAGATGGCGATGGTGGACAGCGTCACCACCGCGAACCACACGTTGTAGCGGTACAGCAGGATGCCCAGCACCAGCGCGATCTCCACCAGCGTCGGCAGGATGTTGAACACGGTGAAGTTGAGCAGGAAGCCGATGCCCTTGGTGCCGCGCTCGATGTCGCGGCTCATGCCGCCGGTCTGGCGCTCCAGGTGGAAGCGCAACGACAACCGGAACAGGTGCGCGAATACCGAACGCGCCACCGAACGCACCGCGCCCTGGATCACCCGCGCAAAGATCGCATCGCGCAATTCGCCCAATACACTGGAAACCAGTCGCGCGAAACCGTAACCGACCAGGGCCAGCACCGGCACCGCCAGCAAGGTCGCCGGAATGGACAGCTGGTCGACGATGTCCTTGAGGAACAGCGGCGTGATCACGCCGGCGATCTTGGCCGACACCAGGCAGGACAGCGCGAACAGCACCCGCCACTTGAAGCTCCACAGGTAGGGCAGCAGGGTTTTCAGCGTTTTCAGGTCATCCCGGTCGGTCGGGGGCGGGGTATTGCTATGGGCGGCTGGTCGCATTCGGCTGCTCTTGGTCGATACAGGGTAGGTACAGGGGTGACGGTGTCTCAGTGCAGGGTGCGCGGCGCGATCAGGTGGAATTCCGGAATCGGCGCCTCGAAGCGGGTACCGTCGTCGGCCTGCATCTGGTAGCTGCCGTGCATGCTGCCGTACGGGGTACGCAGCGTGGAGCCGCTGGTATAGCTGTAGCTCTCGCCCGGCTGCAGGTGCGGATGCTCGCCGACCACGCCCATGCCGCGCACTTCCTGCTGCTCGTTGTTGGCGTCGGTGATGATCCAGTGCCGCGACAGCAGCTTGGCCGGCTGGCGCCCGGTATTGCGCAGCGTGATGCGGTAGGCAAACACGTACTGGCCGGCTTCGGCGTTGGAGTATTGCTGCTGGTAGAAGGCTTCGGCCTCGACCGTGATCTGGTAGTCGTCGTTCATGGGTGGCGGTTCCGGCATGGTGCAGGGCAACACGCCCGGCAGCAAAGCCTGATTGTAGCGCCGATCCGCCGCACGCGTCGCCGTCCGGCGGAGCAATGTCGTACAATGGCGGGCATTTCCAGCCCCGCCCCGTACAAAGCCATGAGCCAATTCCGAATTGCCCCGTCCCTGTTGTCCGCCGATTTCGCCCGTCTGGGCGAGGAAGTCCGCGACGTGATCGCCGCCGGCGCCGACATCATCCACTTCGACGTGATGGACAACCACTACGTGCCGAACCTGACCATCGGCCCGCTGGTCTGCGAGGCGATCCGTCCGCACACCACCGCCCCGATCGACGTGCACCTGATGGTGACCCCGGTCGACGCGCTGGCCGCCAGCTTCGCCAAGGCCGGCGCCGACATCATCACCTTCCATCCGGAAGCGTCGCACCACATCGACCGCACCCTCGGCCTGATCAAGGACGCCGGTTGCAAGGCCGGCCTGGTGCTGAACCCAGCCACCTCGCTGTCGCACCTCGACCACGTGATGGACAAGCTGGACATGATCCTGCTGATGTCGGTCAACCCCGGCTTCGGCGGCCAGCGCTTCATCCCGCAGACGCTGGACAAGGTGCGCGCGGTGCGCCAGCGCATCGACGAGTACACCGCCAAGCATGGCGGCGAGATCTGGCTGGAGGTGGACGGCGGCGTGAAGGTCGACAACATCGCCGAGATCGCCGCCGCCGGTGCCGACACCTTTGTCGCCGGCAGCGCCATCTACGGCACCCCGGACTACAAGGCCACCATCGACGCGATGCGTGCCGAACTGGCCAAGGTTGGCCGCAAGTGAACGGCTACGTCGTCACCGGCGCCTCGCGCGGGCTGGGCGCGGCGCTCACCGCGCAGCTGTTGCGTGACGGTGGCCGCGTGGTCGCCGTCGCGCGCGACTGCAGCCCGCTGCCGGCGCACCCGCAGCTGATCACGCTGGACGCCGACCTGGCCGACAGCAGCCTGCTGCCGCTGCTGCTGGAACGGGCGCTGGCGGCGCTGGGCGACTGCGACAGCCTGACGCTGATCAACAATGCCGGCACGGTGCAGCCGATCGCGCAGGTCGGCGCCTATCCGCCCGGCGCTGCGGAACAGGCGATCGCGCTGAACCTGACCGCGCCGCTGCTGCTGTGCGACGCCTTTGTCGCGCACAGCGCCGGCCACGGCGGCGTGCGCCGGGTGCTGAACATCTCCTCCGGCGCCGCGACCAACCCCTACCCCGGCTGGAGCGTGTACTGCGCCAGCAAGGCCGGCGTCGACCACTTCACCCGTACCTTGGCCGCCGAGCAACAAGGCACAGCCAGGCCGCTGCTGGCGGTGTCGCTGTATCCCGGCGTGATCGATACCGGCATGCAGGGCGAGATCCGCGCCGCCGATCCGGCGCAGTTCCCGCACAAGCCGCGCTTTGACGCGCTGAAGGCCGACGGCCAGCTGACTTCACCCGCCGCCGCCGCGGCGGCGATTGTCGCCTACCTGCACAGCGCCGCGTTTGGCAGCGTACCGGTGCTGGACATCCGCCAGCTGTAGACGCCGCCAACACCACCCTGATCCTGCGTTGCGCCTCCTTGCCGTACGACTTGTACTGTCTGCGGCGGCGCGACCTGGCTCAGGTGCCCTGCGAGGTTTTCTTAGAACCTGTTCAAGGTCTCGCGAGCTAGAGCGAGACAAGGCAAAAACGACTGAGGAAGCGGAATTTACAAGCAGTAAATGAGCATTCCGAAGGCGTTTTTAACGCCGTATCGCCGAAGCGCAGCAGACATTGAACAGGTTCTTTGCGGCGCTACGCCGTCATGGCACACCCGGTTGGCCGCAATGCAAAACAGCCCGTCACCATGGTGACGGGCTGTTTTGCTGTTGCCGTGTTACTGGGCGCGGGCGACCGGTTTCGGTTTGCGCTTCGCGACCGGTTTGGGCGCTTTGGCCGCCTTCGCCGGTTTTTTGACGACCGGTGCCGTGGCAGCGGCTTCCTCGGCCGCTTCTGCCGCCAAGGCGGCCTCGTCCAGCGGCGCCTCGTCGTCACCCTCTACCGCTTCTTCCCCGTCATCGCTCGGGCGCTTGCCACCCAGCCACGACGGCGGCTGCAACTCGGTGAAGCTGACCACATTGTTCGCCGTCGGCTGCATGCTGAACACCGGCTGCTCGTGGTTGCTCAGGCGCACCGTGGACGCCACCGTCACCGCCAGCTCCTTCTCTTTCGGCACCGAGAACTCGCGCAGCTCGCTGACGCCCAGCAGCTTGCCACTGCGGCTGACCAGCAGGTCGGTCTGCGAGCTGGTCTGCAGCTCTTCCTGCGACGCGTCCAGCAACGGGCCGACGGCGGTGGCGAACTCCTCCACCTCCTTCTGGTGCTCACCGGCATGACGGCGCGCCAGCTGCAACAGCTCCTGCACCGCCTGCTTGCTCATTTTCGCCTCGGCCAGCGGGTCCAGCGTCAGGCGGATGCGATAGCTGGCGCCGGCCTGGCGCGCCGCCTCGTCCAGCGGCTGGAAGGTGTAGGCCTTGCTGTCGACGGCGGCGTAGATGTTCTTCGCCACCTGCGGCAATTCTGCCAGCACCGCGTCTATCGGCAGCTTCTTCACCTTGTCCTGCGGCGCCTGGAACATCACGTACTTGCCCTTGTGCTCGCCGCGCAGCACCGGGATCGCCAGATCCAGTACCGAGGCGTCCACCCACAGCGTCAGCGTGTTCAGCTCGGCCAGCATCGGCAGGCGCAACCAGGTCTCGGCGTTCGGCCGGCTGAAGCGGAAGGTCGGCGTCATCTCGACACGGCTCTTGCTCATGTCCACCGCGCCGCGCAACTCGAGGCTGAACGACTTGGCCACTTCGCCGATCACGTCGCCCTCCACCAGACTTTCCACCTTGCCCGGCAGGCGGATCGCCTTGACGCGCACCTCGCCGTCGAAGTTGTAGCGCGCCAGCCGCGCGTTCTGTTCGATGGTGTGGATCGCCGCCGCATCGGCGGTCTTGTTGGCCAGCGGCGAGGCGCAGCCGCCCAGCAGCAGGCCGGATAGCGTCACGGCAACAGCCAGTGCACGAGGTTTCATGATGTCCTTTCGATAGAAACAGCCAGCCACGCCGGCGCAAGCGCCACCGCGCGGCAAAACCGGGCATGCTACTGATTTGTCATTTCCGCTGCAAGCAACACATGGCGGTGGCGCACCGGGCTTCCGGTATAATCGGCGCCATCTTCAACCCGTGCCGCCCGCCGTCACGCTACCGCCCCGCCCCACGCTGACCATGAATCTGACACACATCAAGGCCGTCGCCTTTGACCTCGACGGCACCCTGGTTGACTCCATCGCCGACCTCGCCGCCAGCGCCAACGCCATGCGCGCCGAACTCGGCCTCGCCCCGCTGGCCGCCGAACGCATCCAGTCCCACGTCGGCGACGGCGTCGCCAGCCTGGTGCACCGAGCACTGACCGACAGCCGCGACGGCCAGGCCGACACGGCGCTGTGGGAACGAGGCTTCACCTTCTTCATCCAGCACTACTACCGCCACCTGACCGTACACACCAAGATGTACCCCGGCGTCGCCGAGGGCCTCAACCTGCTGCACGGCTTCGGCCTGCCGCTGGTGGTGGTCACCAACAAGTCGGAACGGCTGGCGTTGCCGCTGCTGGCGCAACTGGGCATCGACAGCGCCTTCAGCCTGATCCTCGGCGGCGACAGCCTGCCCGAGAAAAAACCGTCGCCGCTGCCGCTGCGGCATGTCGCCGAGGTGCTGGGCATCACCGCGCAGCAGATCGTGATGGTCGGCGACTCGGAAAACGACGTGCTGTGCGCCCGCGCTGCCGGCGCACTGCCGGTGGCGGTCAGCTACGGTTACCGCGATGCGGCCAACCTGCACGCCGATCTGGTGATCGACAGCCTGGTCGAGCTGTTCGCGCTGCTGAAAAAATCCGCCGAACTGCCGCAAAACCTGCGCGTATAAGGGCAGCACGCCTGCTGCCTCTGTACGGCGCAGGCGTTTTTGCGTAAGAATAGCCGTTCCGTTTCCGCATCAACACTTGATAAAGCCTGCATCATGAGATTCCAGCCCGATCGTGCCAGTTGGCGATGGCGACGCTAAACGCCGCCCCGCCCCGCTCCTTTTGACCTGACACCCTGGAACGACCATGACACCGCAACAATTCGCCGAACTGGCCAGCGCCGGCTACAACCGCATCCCCGTCACCCTCGAACTGTTCGCCGACCTCGACACCCCGCTGTCGGTGTACCTGAAGCTGGCCAACCAGCCCTACTCCTATTTGCTGGAATCGGTGGTCGGCGGCGAGCGCTCCGGCCGCTACTCCTTCATCGGCCTGCCGGCCACCACCCGGCTGCGGGTGCAGGGCACGAGCGTGCAGGTGGAATACGGCGACAAGGTGATCGAGCGCCACGAGGGCGACCCGCTCGCCTTCATCGAGGCCTTCAGCCAGCGCTTTAACACCCCGCCCATCGCCGGGCTGCCGCGCTTCACCGGCGGCCTGGTCGGCTACTTCGGCTACGACACCGTGCGCTACGTCGAGAAAAGGTTGGCCGCCACGCAAAAGCCGGACCCGGTCGGCACCCCCGACATCCTGCTGATGCTGTCCGAGGAACTGGCGGTGGTCGACAACCTGTCCGGCAAGCTGTACCTGGTGGTGTACGCCGATCCGGCGGTGCCGAACGCGCTGCAGAAGGCCAACGCCCGCCTCGCCCAGTTGCGCGCCAAGCTGCGCGAGCCGGTGGCGATTCCGCTGTCGCTGCCGTCGGTCGCCACCGAGGCGGTGTCGGAATACGGCGAGGAAGCGTTCAAGCAGGCGGTCAGCGACGCCAAGAACTACATCCTCGACGGCGACATCATGCAGGTGGTGCTGGCGCAGCGGCTGAGCATGCCGTTCGCCGAATCGCCGCTGGCGCTGTACCGCGCGCTGCGCAGCCTGAATCCGTCGCCGTACATGTTCTTCTACCACTTCGACGATTTCCACGTCGTCGGCGCCTCGCCGGAAATCCTGGTGCGCCGCGAGAACGACACCGTCACCGTGCGCCCGATCGCCGGCACCCGCCCGCGCGGCAAGACGCGTGAAGAAGATCTGGCGCTGGCGGAAGACCTGCTGGCCGATCCGAAGGAAATCGCCGAGCACGTGATGCTGATGGACCTCGGCCGCAACGACGTCGGCCGCGTCGCCGACACCGGCAGCGTGGCGATCACCGAGAACATGATCATCGAACGCTACTCGCACGTGATGCACATCGTGTCCAGCGTCGAGGGCAAGGTACAGCCGCAGGTATCCAACATCGACATCCTCAAGGCCACCTTCCCCGCCGGCACCCTGTCCGGCGCGCCGAAGGTGCGCGCGATGGAGATCATCGACGAGTTCGAGCCGACCAAGCGCGGCGTGTACGGCGGCGCCGTCGGCTACCTCGGCTTTACCGGCGACATGGACCTGGCGATCGCGATCCGCACCGCGGTGATCAAGAACGAGGTGCTGTACGTGCAGTCCGGCGCCGGCGTGGTCGCCGATTCGGTGCCGGAATCGGAATGGCTGGAAACGCAGAACAAGGCGCGCGCAGTGATCCGTGCCGCCGAGCTGGTGCAAAGCGGCCTCGACGCCTGAGCCTCACCCGCTGAAAAACATTGCGGCCAATCTTGGTTCAAGGTTGGCCGCAATGCGTTTCAGTGCTGGTGTTGCGGCATGTCCGGCCAGCGGGCGTAGCGCTGCTCGATGCCGCGCCAGTTGCCGTCGCGCTTGAGCATGTGCAGCGCCTGTTGCAGCTGTTTCACCACACTGGCGTCCAGCTTGCGGTTGCAGGCCAGGTACAAGTCGACACGGTTGAAGGCCAGCACCGGCTCGATGCGCGTGTCCAGCTGCCGTTGCAGCAGCAGGCCGTTGGCGGTGAAGCGGTCGCTGGCCCACAGGTCGATGCGGCGCTGCAGCAGCTTGTCGATGTTGTCGCGGTCCTGCGGCGCGGCATCGACCTTCATATCGTGCTGGCGCAGGTAGCTGTCGCGCACGTCGCCGTAATAGGTACCGATGCGCAGGTGGCGCACCTCGTCGAGGCTGCGAAACGAAATGAAGCGGCCGCGCAGCGCGTACAGCGTCCACTCGCTGTGCGTCAGCGGCCCGATCCACTGGAACGACGCCTCGCGCTCCGGCGTGCGCGTCACCGAGAACAGGCAGGATTCGGGCGTCGCCAGCACCGTGTTGTAGGCACGCTGCCACGGATAGGCGCGCAGCCGGTACGGCAGATTGGCCTGGCGCAGCATCGCGATCACCTTGTCGGCGACAAAGCCGCTGACGCGCTGGTCGCGCTCGATCTGGTACGGCGGGAAGTGTTCGGTGGCAATCAGCAGACTGTCGGCGCTGGCAAGGTTGGCCGCGGCCAGCAGCAGCATCAGGATCAGGCGCATGGCAACCGTCCGGGGAAATGGAATCGGCGGCAAAGATAGCAGAAAGCCCGCCACAAAAAATTCTTTTTCTCACAAACACGATGACATATTTTGCCACTGTGGCACGGCCACCACCGCTTGCGCCGCAGTGGCAGTACAGAACACCGGATGCGGACCGTGCGCGGCCGCGAATGCGACAGGGCGGCCCCTGGCCACGCTCAGCTCATCAGCCACTCGCGCAGGTACTCGCGCGCCTGGCGCAGCTGCGGCCCGGCCAGTAGCGTGATGCGCTGCGATTCGGCGCGGCCGACCTCGCTTTCGGTCGGCACGTACAGGCTGGCCAGCATCGCCTTGGCGTGCAGGCCGCCCAGGCCGGCGACGCTGTTGAGCTTGAACAGGTTTTCCAGCCCCACGCCGCGCTGCTGGAAGCTGGTTGGGGCGGCGGTCTTGCACTCGATCAGGTACAGGTGGTTGTTGCACAGGATCGCCACGTCGTACTCGTTCTCGACATTGTGATGGCTGATCTTGACGCCGACGGCGGCATCGCTGATCGGCAGGATCTGCGCCAGCTCGGCCACCTGCGACAGCAGCCACACCTCCAGCCAGCCGCCGGCGAGAAAGAAGCGCGCCCGCGGATCGAGGCAGCGCATGTGGCCGCTGTCGCGGAACTCCACCATGCCGCTGGCCAGCAGCCAGTCGTACAGCACGTGTTCGCCGCTGGACAGCGGGTGCTGGCTGAATTGCTGCTCGTCCAGGTCGTTGCACAGCCGGTTGAGCAGCGACAGCGACTTCGGGCGCAGCGCGGCGTGTTCGGCCAGATCGCGCGCCAGCTGCTCGTGGCGCGGGCTGCGCCGCTCCAGCCGGTAGTGGATGGCGAGGATGCGGCTGCCGTAGAGCGCGAAATAGGCCTCCAGCGACAGCCCTTCGGCGATCTCGGTGCCGCTGTGCAGGCGGCTGCTCTCGCCGCCGAGCAGCCAGATCAGGCGGTCGTTGTCGTGCTCCACCGCCATCAGCGGCAGCCGGTATTCGCGCGCCAGATCGTAGGCCAGCGCCGCCTGCACCGGCGACGCGGCGCTGATATTGAAACAGACGCCGCCCTGCACCAGCTCCTGCAGCCGCTGCCGCAGCGCCAGCGGCTGGCTGTCCGCCGGCAGCGTCTCCACCGCCGCGGTCAGGTGCAGCTTTTGGCAGACGCCGAGGATGTCGAAAGCGAGGTCAAGGTGGGCGCGGTGACACAGCAGCGTTACCCGGTCGATGTCAAAGCGCGGGTCCAGCGCCGGGGTAATGATGTCGCTGACGACATGGTCAACAAAAGCCAACAGATGCATCGCGCGCTCCAGCGGGACAGGGCATGACTGAATTCTATGCCCAAGCCCGCCGCAAATGCCACGTCCATTGCCGCGCCGCGCGCGTCAGTACAAGCGCTTGGCCGCCAAGCTTGGCCGCCGGCTCAGGCGCACGCCGCGGCGCGCGGCTGTGCCGGCTGGCGGATATCGGCCACCAGCGCCGCCAGCTGCGCCAGCCCGTCCTGCCACTGGCGATGGCCGGACGCGACATTGATATGGCCGGCGTCGCGCAGCCAGTGCAGCGGGCTTTGCCACAGCGCCGCCATCCGCGCGCTGCGCAGCGGCAGGCTGAACGGATCGCTGTCGCTGGCCACCACCCGCGCCGGGAACGGCAGCGCCAGCTCCGGCAGCGGCGCGAACGGCTGCAGTGCGGCCGGGGCGCTGGCGCGCTCGACATCGGCCGGCGCCACCAGCAGCGCACCGGCGATCCGGTTGCCGTAGCGTGCCGCATAATGCGCGACCGTGGCGCAACCGAGGCTGTGCGCGATCACGATCACCGGCTGCGTGGCGGCCGCCACCGCCGCGTCCAGCGCCGCCAGCCAGTCGTCCAGCTGCGGCGTCTGCCAGTCGTGGTTGGCCACCCGCGTTGCGGCCAACGTTTGCTGCCAGTGGCTCTGCCAGTGCTCGGGGCCGGAATTGTTCCAGCCCGGCTGGATGATGTAGTCGAATCCGGAAAAGTCGTGCGCCATGTTGCTGCCCCCAAGGTATGGAAAGATTCTGCCGTCACCATAACCGCGTCTTTATATTTCCAAAAATAATTATTTTTTGTTTTATTATTCTTTTTGAAAATATAAAAGCCGGCAGCATGGGCTGCCGATCTGCTAAAATCGCCGCCTGCCTTGGTGCTTCGCCGGCGCACGCCGGCAAGTTAAACGGGAAACAGGTGAGACCTGTGCTGCCCCCGCAACGGTGCGTTTCTTCAAGAATCTGTTCAATCTCTGCTGCGACAGCTCCCAATGGGGCGATACGGCATTAAAAACGACTTCGGCATGCTTGTTTATATTAGTAACAAATGCCACTTTCTCAGTCGTTTTTGACTTGTCTCGCGTGAGCTCGCGAGGATTTGAACAGGTTCTAAGGTCTGCCGGCCCTGCCGTCACGACTGCCCTGCCCATCGCCACTGTGAGTCATCACGGGAAGGCGGGCAGACGGCGAAACCAGCCCGGATACCGGCCACGGCGAACGCGCGCACTGCCAGTCAGTGCGTCCCGACACATGCTGCGGAGGGCGGCATCCGGTCAGATTGCTGATCCGTGCGCCTGACGCCTGCCCCTTCCGCGATTTCGATATCGCGCCCATGTCCCACAGCCTGACGCTGGACCGCCCGCTGCGCGGCGCCCTGCGCTTACCCACCCTGCCCCTGTTGACACTGCTGGCGCTGCTCAGTGGCGGCAGCCTGCTGCTGGCCTGCAGCAGCGGCTCCATCGCGCTTGGCGCCGGCGAGCTGTGGCTGGCCGCCAGCGGCCACGGCAGCCAACTGGCCGACACCCTGCTCAGCCTGCGACTGGAACGGGCGCTGACCGCCTGGGTCACCGGCGCCTCGCTGGCGCTGGCCGGCGTGCTGATGCAGTCGCTGCTGCGCAATCCGCTGGCCGATCCTTACGTGATGGGCGTCTCCGGCGGCGCCTCGGTCGGCGCGCTACTGGCGTTGTGGCTGGGGCTGGCACTGTGGCAGGTGGACAGCGCCGCCGTCGCCGGCGCGCTGACGCTGTCGGCGTTGCTGTTCCTGCTGGCGCGCCGCGATTTTGCGCGCAGCAGCGGCACGGTGCTGCTGCTGCTTACCGGCGTGCTGCTGTCCGCCGCCTGCGGCGCGCTGATCTCGCTGCTACTCACCATCGCGCCGGACGCGCAATTGCGCGGCATGGTGTTCTGGCTGGTCGGCGACATCGCCGGCACGCCGCTGCGGCCGTGGCCGTGGCTGGCCTTGCTGCCGGCCGTGCTGCTGGCGTGGTGGCAGGCGCCGGCGATCAACCTGCTGGCGCTGCACGGCGACCACGCGCTGACGCTGGGCGTGCCTGTGGCCATGCTGCGCCGCCTGCTGCTGGTACTGGCCGCGGTGCTGACCGCCAGCGCCGTCAGCCAGGGCGGCAGCATCGGCTTCGTCGGCCTGATGGTGCCGCACGCCTGCCGCCTGCTGTGCGGGCCGGACCTGCGCCGGCTGATCCCCGCCGCCGTGCTCAGCGGCGCCGCACTGCTGGTGCTGGCCGACACCCTGGCGCGCACCATCGTCGCGCCGATGCAGCTGCCGGTCGGCGTGCTGACCGCGCTGCTGGGCGTGCCGGTGCTGTTCTGGCAGCTGCAACGCACCCGCCGGAGGCTAGCCTGATGCTGCACTGTGACCAGCTCACCATCCTTCAGGGCCGCCGCACGCTGCTGCAGCCACTGGATTGGACAGTTCGCGCCGGCGAATGCTGGTGGATCGCCGGCCGCAACGGCTGCGGCAAAAGCACGCTGCTGGCCACGCTGGCGGCGCTGCGCCGCGCCGACGGCGGCCACATCCGCCTGTGCGGCCAACCCTTGCCGCAACTGACGCCGCGCCAGCGCGCACAACGCCTCGCCCTGCTGCCGCAGGCCAGCCACGACGCCTTTGATTACGCAGTGCAGGATGCCGTCGCCGCCGCGCGCTTTGCCTGGCCGGACGCCGGTGACAACCCGCAACGCGTCGCCGCCGCGCTGGACGCCTTCGACCTTGGTCGTCTGGCGGCACGACCGCTGCAGGCGCTGTCCGGCGGCGAGCGCCAGCGCGTGGCGCTGGCCAGCGTGATGGCGCAGGACGCACCGCTGATCCTGCTCGACGAGCCGTCCAATTCGCTCGACCTCGCGCACCAGGCTGCGCTGCAGCAGCAGATCGGCCGCTGGTGCGCGCAAGGCAAGGCGGTGCTGCTGGTCAGCCACGACCTGCAGCTGGCCCCGGCCTGCGCCAGCCACGCGCTGCTGCTCGACGAGCACGGCCAGCACCGCCAGTACCCGCTGACCGAACTCGGCGCCGAACGCCTCGCCGCCGTGCTCGGCTATCCGCTAACCCGACTCCACCACGCAGGCCACCCCTGCTTCTTACCCGGACACCCATCATGAGCCACACCGAAGACCAGGGCCGCACCGAGCGCCACAACGCGCGCATGGCGCGCAAGAAAGAAATCATGGACGCCAAGATCGCCGCCGCCGACCAGCACCGCGGCGTATTCATCGTCAACTGCGGCAACGGCAAGGGCAAAAGCTCCAGCGGCTTCGGCATGGTGATGCGCGGCCTCGGCCACGAGATGCAGGTCGGCGTGGTGCAGTTCATCAAGGGCGCGATGTCCACCGGCGAAGAGCGCTTCCTGCGTCGCTTCCCCGACGAGGTGCAGTTCCACGCCATGGGCGAGGGCTACACCTGGAACACGCAGGACCGCGAGCGCGACGTCGCCCGCGCCGGCGAGGCCTGGGACAAGGCACGCGCAATGCTGCAGGACCCGGCCATTGGCCTGGTGCTGCTGGACGAGCTGAACATCGCGCTGAAATACAAGTATCTGGATGTGGAAGACGTGCTCGACGACATCATCGCCCGCCCGCCGGGCCAGCATGTCATCGTCACCGGCCGCGGCGCGCCACAGGCGATCATCGACGCCGCCGACACCGTCACCGAGATGACGCTGGTCAAGCACGCGTTTGCCGCCGGCATCGCCGCCCAACCCGGCATCGAGTGGTAACCCCCCGATACACCATCACGCCGGCCCGGTTCCGGCGCAAGGTTGGCCGCAAGCGCATTGCGGCCACCTTGCCGGCCATCGCCATCGCGCCGGCAACGGCACACCCATGCGTGACCTGCCCCGCCCATCGAAATGAAAGCGAGCCCATGAGCTGCAAAGCCCTTCTCCTCTCCGCCATCGCCTCCGGCCAGGGCAAGACCACCGTCACCGCCGCCCTCGCCCGCAAGCTCTCGCGCGCCGGCCAGCGGGTGCGCGTGTTCAAGACCGGCCCCGATTTCATCGACCCGATGCTGCTGGCCGCCGCCAGCGGTGGCGATGTGGACGTGCTGGACCTGTGGATGTGCACCGAGGCGCAATGCCACGCGCTGCTGGCCGAGGCGGCGCGGGAGTGCGACTACCTTCTGATCGAAGGCGTGATGGGGCTGTACGACGGCCAGCCGTCCAGCGCCGATCTGGCCCGCCACTTCGGCGTACCGGTGCTGGCGGTGCTGGACTGCTCGGCGATGGTCGGCACCGCGCTGGCCATCGCCCGCGGCCTGCGTGATCACGGCCAGCTGCCGTGGGCGGGGATGCTGGCCAACCGCGTCGCCAGCCCCGGCCACGCCGACATGATCCGCGCCTGCGGCACGGCAGCGCTGCCGGTGGTCGGCCACCTGCCACGGCAGGTCGAGTCGCTGCCGGAGCGCCACCTCGGCCTGCACCTGCCGTCCGAGCTGCCCGATCTCGCCGCGCGGCTGGATGCACTGGCCGACGCGCTGCAGCTGGACGACGCGGTACTGGCGTCGCTGCCCGAGTTTGCGCCGGCGCCGCAGGTGCAGCCGGCCTTGCCGCCACTGCTGGCCGGCCGCCGCATCGCCATCGCCCGCGACGCCGCGTTCGCCTTCATCTACGCGGCCAACCTGCGCACGCTGGCGGCCATGGGCGCGACGCTTGCCTTCTTCTCGCCGCTGGCCGACGAAGCCATTCCGGCCGGTGCCGACGCCGTCTGGCTGCCCGGCGGCTATCCGGAACTGCACGCGGCAACGCTGGCGGCCAACCAGCGCTGGCAACGCAGCCTGCACGCCGCCGTCGCCGCCGACACGCCGCTGTGGGCGGAATGCGGCGGCATGATGGCGCTGACGGACAGCCTGACCGACACCGACGGTCAAAGTCACCCGATGGCCGGCGCGCTGCCCGGCAGCGTGCACATGGGCAAGAAACTGGCGGCGCTGGGCAGCCAGGCCTGGCCGCACGCCGCCGGCGAATTGCGCGGCCACACCTTCCACTACTCCAGCTTCGACACGCCGCTGGCAGCACTGGCCCACTGCCAGCGCAAGGACGGCCGTGACGGCGGCGAAGCGGTGTACCGCCACGGCAGCGTGCAGGCCTCGTACTTCCACGCCTACTTCGCCAGCAACCCGGCCGCCGCCGCCGCACTGTTCCTGTCGGAGATACCATGCTGAGCGTCGCCGCGCCGATAGCGATGGCGCTGCTGCTCGACCGCCTGCTGGGCGAGCCGCGCCGCCTTCACCCGCTGGTCGGCTTCGGCCATGCGGCCAACCTGCTGGAAAAAACACTCAATGTTGGCCGCAATCGCATCGCCCGCGGCCTGCTGGCCTGGGCGCTGCTGGTGCTGCCGCTGCCGCTGGCCCTGTTCTGGCTGCTGGCACAACTGCCGGTGCTGGCGGCCGCCGCCGTTAGCGTGGCGGTGCTGTACTTCACCCTCGGCCGGCAGAGCCTGCTGGAGCACACCCGCCCCATCGGCGCGGCGCTGCTGGCCGGCGATCTGCCGCAGGCGCGCGTGCTGGCCGGACGCATCGTCAGCCGCGACCTGCGCGACGCCGACGAGGCCGCCGTCACCCGCGCCGCCGCCGAATCGCTGCTGGAAAACGGCCACGACGCAGTGTTCGGCGCGCTGTTCTGGTTTGCCGTCGGCGGCGCGCCAGCCGCGCTGGCGTTCCGCCTCGCCAATACCCTGGACGCGATGTGGGGCTACCGCAACGCGCGTTTCGAACGCTTCGGCAAGGTCGCCGCCCGCGCCGACGACGTGCTCGGTTTCGTACCGGCACGGCTGACCGCGCTGGCCTACGCGCTGGCCGGCCACACCCGCCTCGCGCTGCACTGCTGGCGCACGCAGGCGCCGCAGTGGGACAGCCCCAACGCCGGCCCGGTGATGGCCGCCGGCGCCGGCGCGCTGGCGATCCGGCTGGGCGGCGCCGCCACCTACCACGGGCAGCTGGAAATGCGGCCAAGCTTGGGCGATGGCGCCACCCCCGCCGCCGCCGACATCGCCCGCGCCGCGCGCCTGCTGGACCGGGCGCTGCTGCTGTGGCTGCTGCTGGTCATTCCGCTATGAATACGCTCAAACCCGTCCACGGCGGCAATCTGCACGCCGCCATCGCCACTTACGGCGGCGAGCCGGCCGGCTGGATAGACCTGTCCGCAGCGCTCAACCCGCGGCCCTACCCGGTGCCGGCCGTCCCGCCCGCGCTTTGGCACACGCTGCCGCAGCCGGACGCTGCCTTCATCGCCGCCGCCTGCGCCTACTACGGTGCGGCCAACCTTCTGCCCGTCGCCGGCAGCCAGGCGGCGATCCAGGCGCTGCCGCGACTACGGCCGCCCGGCCGCGTTGCCGTCGCCCACCCCAGCTACGGTGAGCACGGCTGGCGCTGGGCGCGACACGGCCATGCCGTCAGCCGCCATGCCCACGCCGACATTGGCGCGCAGGCCGGCCACGTCGACGTGCTGATCCTGTGCAATCCGGACAACCCGTCCGGCCACGCCTACCCGGCCGCCAGCGTGCTGCAGTGGGCGGAACAACAGGCCGCGCGTGGCGGCTGGCTGCTGGTGGACGAGGCGTTTGCCGATGTCACTCCCGCGCTGTCGGTCACCGCCCACGCCGGCCGGCTGCCCGGCCTGATCGTGCTGCGCTCCCCGGGCAAGTTCTTCGGCCTCGCCGGCCTGCGACTGGGTTTTGTCGCCGCCGAGGCGGCCATCCTGCAGCAGCTGGACGAGGAACTGGGGCCGTGGACCATTCCCGGCGCGGTGCAGCACATCGCCACCGCCGCGCTGCGCGATACGCACTGGCAGCAGCAGGCGCGGGCCGATCTCGCCGCGCGCCGCGCAAGGTTGGCCGCACTGCTGGCCGCGCGGCAGCTGCCGCACGCCGGCTGCGACCTGTTCGCCGGCGGCGAGTACGCGCCCGCCGCCGCACTGCAGCGGCATCTGGCGACGCAACACATCTGGTGCCGGCTGTTTACCGAGCCGGCGCCGCGCTTCCGCCTTGGCCTGCCGGCCGACGAGACCCACTGGCAACGGCTGGCCGCCGCGCTGGCCAGCTTCCGTGACAAGGACTGCACCACATGAAACGACTCCTCCCGCTGCTGGCCTGCCTGCCGGCCCTGGCCGCACCGGTCAGCGTCATCGACGACCAGGGCAGCCGCGTCAGCCTGCCGGCCCCGGCACAGCGCGTGATCAGCTTGGCGCCGCACGTCACCGAGCTGGCCTTTGCCGCCGGCGGCGGCGCGCGCCTGATCGCCGTCGACGACAACAGCGACTACCCGGCGGCCGCGAAGGCGCTGCCCAAGGCCGGCAGCTTCCGCGCCATCGACCTGGAACGCATCGTTGCCGCCAAGCCCGACCTGCTCTTGGTGTGGCTGCACGGCCCGTCGGCGCGGCAGCTGGAGCCGCTGCGCCAGCTCGGCATCCCGCTGTTTTACAGCCAGCCCAAGCGCTTTGCCGACATCCCGTCCAACCTGCGTCGCATCGGCCAGCTGCTGGGCAGCAGCACGCAGGCAGAACAGGCGGCGCGCCGCTTCGAGCTGGATCTGGCCGCGCTGCGCCAGCAGCAACAGGGCAAGCCCAAGCTCAGCGTGTTCTACCAGGTGTGGGACAAGCCGCTGTACACCCTCAACGGCCAGCACATCGTCAGCGACGCCATTGCACTATGCGGCGGCATCAACATCTTCGCCCGGCTGCCGGTCACCGCGCCGGTGGTCACCGACGAGGCGGTGATCGCCGCCAACCCGCAGGTGATCCTGTCCGCCGCCATGCGCCACAACGACGACCTGCTCAAGCGCTGGCAGCGCATGCCCGGCATCGCCGCCGTGCAAAACCGGCAGCTGCACCAGGTCAACGGCGACCTGCTCAACCGCCCGACCCCGCGCATGATCGAGGGCACGCGCCAGCTGTGCGCCAAGCTCGACCTCGCCCGCCGCTAACCCGTAACCGCCTCCCGAGTCCACCATGAGCCACTACCAACGCATTGCCTGCCTGTGCACCGAAGCCGTCGAAACGCTGTACCTGCTCGGCGCAAAGGACCTGATCGCCGGCATCTCCGGCTTTACCGTCTACCCGCCCGAGGCGCGCCAGGACAAGCCGAAGATCAGCGGCTTTTCCAGCGGCAAGCTGGAGAAGATCCTCGCCGTCGAGCCCGACCTGGTGGTGGCGTTTTCCAGCCTGCAAAGCGACATCCTGAAAGACGTGGCCGCCGCCGGTGTCGATATCCAGCACTTCAATCATCACGACCTCGCCGGCGTGCTGCGCATGGTGCGGGTGCTGGGCAGCCTGACCGGCAAGGACGCGGCCGCGCAAACGTTGGCCGCAAGCCTGCAGGCGACAATGGACGCCGCACGCGCCGAAGCGGCGGCCAACGATGCCGCCGGCCTGCCTCGGCCGCTGGTTTACTTCGAAGAATGGAACGACCCGATCATCACCGGCATCGGCTGGGTCGGCGAGCTGATCGCACTGGCCGGCGGCCGCGATGCCTTTGCCGAACTGGCGGTGCACAAGCGCGCGAAAGAACGCATTCTGGCCGACCACCGCGAGGTGGCCGCGCGCGCGCCGGACCTGATCGTCGGCAGCTGGTGCGGCAAGCGCTTTCGCCCCGAGACCGTGATCGAACGCGAAGGCTGGCAACAAGTGCCGGCGGTGCAAAACTACGAGCGCGGCCACATCATCGAGATCAAGTCCGCCGACATCCTCGCCCCCGGCCCGACCCTGCTCACACGCGGCCTGCCGCAACTGCAGGCGCTGATCCGGCAGTGGCACGCCGACCGCGCTGCCGGAGCGCTGGCATGAGCGCCCCGCGCTGGCCCTGGCCCACGCTGATGGTGCAGGGCTGCACCTCGGACGCCGGCAAGAGCACCGTGGTCGCCGCGCTGTGCCGGTTGCTGGCCGACCGCGGCCTGCGCGTGGCGCCGTTCAAGCCGCAGAACATGGCGCTCAACAGCGCCGTCACCGAAGACGGCGGCGAGATTGGCCGCGCCCAGGCACTGCAGGCCGTCGCCGCGCGCGTGCCAGCGCACAGCGACATGAACCCGGTGCTGCTCAAGCCCAGCTCCGACACCGGCGCGCAGGTCATCATCCACGGCCAGGTGCGCGCCGACATGAACGCGCGCGACTACCACCAGTACAAGACCACCGCGATGCAGGCGGTGCTGGAATCCTACGGCCGCCTGCAACAGCAGTACGACGCGGTGATGGTGGAAGGCGCCGGCAGCCCGGCAGAGATCAACCTGCGCGAGCGCGACATCGCCAACATGGGCTTTGCCGAGGCGGTGGACTGCCCGGTGATCCTCGTCGCCGACATCGACCGTGGCGGCGTGTTCGCCCACCTCACCGGCACGCTGGACTGCCTGAGCCAATCCGAGCGCGACCGCGTGATCGGCTTCGTTATCAACCGCTTCCGCGGCGACATCAGCCTGCTGCAAGGCGGCCTAGACTGGCTGGAAGCCAAAACCGGCAAGCCGGTGCTGGCGGTGCTGCCCTACCTGCACGGCCTGATGCTGGACGCCGAGGACGCGGTGCAGACGCAGCAGCAAAAGGGCGACTTCAACATCGTGGTGCCGGTGCTGCCGCGCATCAGCAACCACACCGACTTCGACGCGCTGCGCGCCCACCCGGGCGTCAACCTGCACTTCGTCGGCCCCGACGCGCCGAAGCCACCAGCCGACCTGGTGATCCTGCCCGGCAGCAAGAACACGCGCGCCGACATGGCCTTTTTGCAGGCACAAGGTTGGCCGCAATACCTGCAGCGCCACCTGCGCTACGGCGGCAAGCTGCTCGGCATCTGCGGCGGCTACCAGATGCTGGGCCAGCACATCCACGACCCGCTGGGGGTGGAAGGCCAGCCCGGCAGCAGCGCCGGCCTCGGCTACCTCGCCATCGATACCCTGCTTGCCGCCGCCAAGACCCTCACCCGCCGCGAAGGCCGCTTCGTCAACGCCGACGCGGCGGTCAGCGGCTACGAAATCCACATGGGCGTCAGCCACGGCGCGGACTGTGAACGGCCGGTATTCATGCTCGACGACGGCAGCGTCGACGGCGCCGTCAGCCCCGACGGCCAGATCATGGGTAGCTATTTACATGGGCTGTTCGATCATCCTGATGCATGTCAAACGCTATTGCATTGGGCTGGCATGGACAATGCCACGGGGGTAGACTTGGCTGCGCTGCGCGAGGCGAGCATTGTGCGGCTGGCGGAGGCGAGTGAGGGGCTGTTCAAAAAACTAATGACTATAAATTCCTACCTTTCAAAGCAATACAATATTTAACCTACAGCATTACGCCAATAACCAAAAAATACCCACAACAAAAATTGGCAACACACATTATCAAAAATAGCAAAATAAAGTGGCTTTCACAGCACGCACAAGGGCAAGAAAATGACTTCAATGGAAGAAGAAATAATATCGTTTTTTGACAAACATATTGAATCAATTTATGGAGATGGTGGAAGCGGAGGAGGCGTCAACCTCGCAGACTTCGAACTACTGCCGCGCGATTTTGTCGAGTTTGCCGAAAGAGATTTGAGAGCAGGCAACTCCACCCATAGTCTTGTGAATGCCACCTCCAACCTAAAACGTGCAATTGACTGCCAAATAGACTATCTTTTTATAGCTTTAAACCTAGATAAACTATATCGAGAAAAAAGACTAGGTATAGATAAAAAGCTTGGGTTTCTAAAAAAATCTGGGATATTTCGATCTCGCTCTATAGAGAAATTAAATGCCCTTAGAAACCGCCTCGAACATCACTATGAAATCCCAAAAATTGAAGATGTTGAAGTCTACTTTGACCTTGTAGCTGCGTTTGTAAGTGTTATTGAAGCAACTATTCCAGCACTAGGCTTTGGTGCATCACTAAGTATGGCGATCGAAGGCGGTGGATTAGTATCAACTGACTTTTCACATACGGGGCCAAAAATTAAAATATGTTTACAGCACGACCTTTCATCGTACAAAAAAACTTTTCAAGTTGACCTTGCTGCACCAACCGACGTAACAACCAATCTTGAGCTATTCGCCTTTCTACTTCGAGTCCACCTCCTCCTCAGAAAGCTTGATGAGAGCGCAATTGGATCAAGACATTTTTTAAGCTCATTAAAAGGCGAAGCCCAAATATGAGAACTACTCTAGCACTATGGGTAGGACTGAATCCACGAAATGGGATACATACTGCGATTAAATTAAACACGATTGGCCACAACCGCCATGGGCTTGCGGCCAACCTTGGTTTTGTCTGTTGATTCCGCTGCGCTGACGATTTTTTACCTTGTCAATTTCGCCGGTGACTGAGCGAGACAAGCACAGCACAGTAGGTTGGACTGAGCCTGCGAAGCCCAACGCTTACTGCGATTGCATCCGTAAGATTGGCCGCACGCCGTCACGGGCTTGCGGCCAACCTTGGTTTTGTCTGCTGATTCCGCTTCGCGGATGATTATTTACCTTGCCGGTTTCGCCGGTGACTGAGCGAGGCAAGCGCAGCGCCGTGAAGGAATGAATGAGGAAGGGGGATGCCGCATCCCCCTTTCCAATCCCAGCCCTTCCCGACGGCGCAAGAATTCCCGTGAAAACTGTCGCCATCCCGGCGCCGCCCATACGCTGCGCTCAAAAGGGGGCGGCTTGTTTCCGGGCTGGAGGCAGTTTCCACGGCTTGCGCCAACGGGAATGGTCACGACGATTACATGCTGGCTGCCGGCTAGCGTCTCGCTGCGACCAGCCTTGGCCGCACGTTATCGTAGGTCGGGTTAGCGCAGCGTAACCCGACATGGCTGCGGCCAACCTTTTGCTGCCGTGCTGTTCGTGGCCGATGCCGCTTGGCCTTTGTCCGTGCCATCCGTGTCCTTCCATGGCAAAAACCAGAACGCTGTGCTGCAACGACGTTGGCCGCAAGCCTTGCCTCTCCTCCCCCGCCCCGCTACCGTAAGGCCACCACTTCCCTCGATTACCCCCAAGGAACCCCGATGAGCGATACCGCCGATTTCTGGAATACCCGTTTTGCCGTCAGCGAATTCATCTACGGCGAGGCGCCGAATGATTTTCTGCGCGAGCAGGCGCCGCGGCTGGCGCCGGGCAGCCGCGTGCTGAGTCTGGGCGAAGGCGAAGGCCGTAATGCGCTGTTTCTGGCCAAGTTGGGTCATGCGCTGACGGCGGTGGATGCCTCGCACGAGGGGCTGGCCAAGGTGCTGGCGCGTGCGGCGGCGGCCGGGGTGGACATCACCGTGGTGCTGGCCGATCTGGCGCGTTACCAGCCGGGGGTGGCGCAGTTCGACGCGGTGGTGTCGGTGTTCTGCCACCTGCCGTCGGCCTTGCGCCGCACGGTGATGACACGCGCGATGGCCGCGCTGAAGCCGGGCGGGCTGCTGATCATGGAGGGCTACACCCCGCGCCAGCTGGCGTTCGGCACCGGCGGGCCGAAGGATGCGGACATGCTGCTGGAGGCCGACATCGTGCGCGGCGAGCTGGCAGGGCTGGCGCTGCTGCACTTTGTCGAGCTGGAGCGCGAGGTAATCGAGGGCAGCTACCACACCGGCCGCGCCAGCGTGCTGCAGGTGGTGGCGCGCAAGCCGTAAACCGTTGCGGCCAACCCTGGCCGCAGCCCCGTTGCCCTTCCCCTGCCGGCCCCGCCGCCGCGTCCGCGCCATGCTCCGGTAATATCATGCCGCCGCGTGGCAAGCGGCACGCCACGATGCACCCCATGTACTAATGTTAAGAATCAGCCGGCCATTTTATGGGGTGCCCCCGCGTGTGGCCGGCAGGCAGGCGATGGCACGGGGAGAGGTCTATGCCGGACGAGCTGAATTTCCAGTACATGATCGACACCTTGCAGGGTGCCTTCATCATGGCGGACAGCGCCGACATGACGGTGATGGCCGCCAACCAGCTGGCGTCGATCCAGCTCGGACTGCCGCTGTCTGAGCTGCTGGGCCAGCCGCTGGCACGTTTTGTCAGCAAGCCGTCGCTGGACGACATCCTGCGCAACATCCAGCGCCAGGATCTGGTCTACAACCTCGAAGGCGAGCTGTGTTCGGCACGCGGCCGCTGCTTCCCGGTACTGCTGTCGGCGCGGGTGGTGGCCTGGTCGTACCCGACGCTGATCTTCACTTTTTCCGATCACAGCCAGCAGATGCTGATGAACGAGCTGCTGAAGAAGAAGGACGAGCTGTTCGAGCGGGTGCGGCAGCTGATGCCGGCCAGCGACGAGGGCATGGCGGAAGATCCGGACGACTACATCAGCGGCGTGCTGTCCGCCGGCCAGCTGCTGGAACGCGCCGGCATCGAGGTCGGCCACGCGCGCCGCTATCACGATCCGCTGGCGGCGCTGCAGATCCACGCCGAGGTGGTACCGATCCGCAACCGGGAGCCGCTGGGCGCCTACAATCGCGCCCATTTCCGCCGCATGGTGAGCTATCTGTGCGTGCAGAGCAGCCGCGACGGTGATCTGGTCGGCCGCCACGAAAACGGCACGCTGGTGATGCTGCTGCGGCAGACCACGCTGCTGGATGCGGTCAAGGTCGCCAAACGGCTGCAGCAGCGGCTGGGCAGCTTTACCTTCTGGCCGGATGGCGCCAATTGCGAGACCAGCACCTGCATTGGCCTGAGCACCTGGCACGAAACCGACCAGAACGCCCGCCAGCTGCAGATCCGGCTGGAAGCGGCGCTGGCCAAGGCCCGCCTGACCGGGCGCAATACCATCGTCAGCCTGAGCTGAGCGCCGCGCTGCGGCCAACCCTGGCCGCCGGCGTTCGAGCGTGTTCACGATCTGGCGCGCTCTCACGACACACGGCGAAAACAACCGAGGCCGTGGCGTTTACCGCTGGCACGCCGCAGTCTTAACGCCGTACCACCCCATCGGGATCGGCCGCTGCAGACGGTGAACAGGCACTCAGCCCGGTCGTGTCACGATCACGTAGTACTTCTCCACCGCCTCTACCACCTCGAACACGCCGCGGAATCCGGCCGGGATCACCGCGGCCTCACCGGGGCCGAAGGCTTCGGCGTGGCCGTTTTCGGCGATCAGCTGCACCCGGCCGTGGCGGATGCAGAAGAACTCTTCCTTGTTGTCGGCAAAGACGATGCGCCAGGCACCCGGCTCGCAGGCCCAGATGCCGGCGGCGCACACGCCGTCGCCGCTTTCGTAAGCGGGCCAGGTACGGCGCTGCGGATTGCCGCTCACCAGCCGTTGCGGATTGGGGTAGTCGATCTTGGCGCTGAGGTGCTGCCCGTCCACTCTGACGATCATGTGCTTGCTCCGTGATGGGGTGATGCCAGAGCCGGTGCGGCGCCGCACGGGGCGCACCGATCTGGCGCAAAGGCGCTATTCAAGCAGATACGCGGCACGGACTCCAGCTGCCCGCCGCGCACGCGCGGCGGCCGGCTTGCGGGTGCCGCCACCGGCGACCAAGGTTGGCCGCAACGCTCACACCTGTACCGACGGCACGCTCTTCATGCAGCGCAGCGTGAAGTGCGAACGGCTGTGGCGGATACCGGAAATCTTGTACAGCTTCTCGCGCAGGAAGCGTTCGTAGCCGGCGGTGCCATCGACGGCGACCTTGATCAGGTAGTCGTATTCGCCGGACACCAGGTGCGCCTCCAGCACTTCCGGCAGCGCCGCCAGCTCCTCGCCAAAGCGCGCCAGCGTGCCCTCCTCGTGCGCGTTGAGGGTGACCTCGATCATCACCGTGTCCGGCAGCCCCATCTTCTGCTGGTTGATCAGCGCGACGTAGCCCTGGATGTAGCCGTCGTTTTCCAGCTGCCGGGTGTGGTTCCAGCACGCCGACGGCGACATGCCGACGCGCTCGGCCAGCTCGGCATTGCTGAGGCGGGCATTCTGCTGCAGCTCGTGCAGAATCTTCCGGTCTTGCGCACTGACAACACGATTGTTTTCCGACATTTTCATCCTTGAGAAACATTCTTCCGAAAAATGAAAATATCAAAAATATCCTGCACAAGATAGCGCTTTGTGATGGCGCATTCGAAAGCCTGTTCCGCAGCGCGCGGGTTACAGTTTGAGCATGGTTCACCCCAGTGCAGCCTGGCCGCCACAAGCCGCCAGCCACGCCGGCAACACCCGCTGCCGGTACTGCAGACAGGCCGCCTACCCGGCGGCAAGCGCCACCACACGGACACCATCCGTCAGACGGCGACAACTGGCAACGGCGACCAAGGGCAATGCCCAGGGACAGTACACGCCGCCGGCGCGGAATCCGGCGGCAGGCTGCGGCCAACCTTTTACATAAAAGGTTGGCCGCACGTCTTTTGGCGACGGTTTCTGGCGAGGCGCAGCGGGACAAGGCGCGCGGCAGAGGGTGTCCCGCATCGAGCGGGAGCCGGAATGCCGGCCATTGCGCGACAGGCTTGGCCGCCCGCATTCCCCGCGACCGCCGCCCTGTCACAAAGCGTCACATAGTCGATACAAAACCGCCGACCACGGATTTCTGCCGCTGCTTACACTGCAATCACGTAATGCAACAGGAGAACCACCATGCGCAAATCACTCATCATGACCGGTCTGGCCTTCGTGCTGGCAACTGGTGCCGCCACCGCTCATGCCGGTGATCTTGACCATGTTATCGGTGGCGCCGTCGGTGGCGCAGCCGGTGCCGCCATCGGCCATTCGGTCGGCGGACGCGACGGGGCCGTCGTTGGCGGCGCCATCGGTGCTGCCACCGGCGTGATCCTGACCCGGCCGGAACGCGAACGGTACCGGGAGCGGGTCGTCGTGCGGCCAGTCGCCCAGCCGGTCTACGTTTACGAGCGTGCCTACCGCCCGGCGCGCTATCACAAGTTCAAGCATCACCGTAAATACCACGGCCATCACCACGGTTATCACCGTGACCACGACGACAGGCGCGATTGATCGCCGCAATACGCCACCCGCGTGTCAGCGCCCCCCTGCCCGGACGCCCCCATCGTCCCGGCAGGGTTTTTCTTGCCCGCCGCGCCCGGAAGCGGGTCACGCGCTGGCGAGCCAACGCCCGACCAGCGGCGTTGGCCAGAACCGCGCCGTTGATATGGCATCAACGAGCATGGTGCAGCCATCGCAACGCAGCCGCGCGTGAAGCGCGTCTCAGCCCAGCCCGTAATTACGCACCAGCATGATGGCGGTCAGCAGCATGATGCAGCCAATCGCCACGTCCAGCAGCCGCCAGCTGGCCGGCTTCTCGAACCACGGCGCCAGCCGGCCGGCGCCCAAGCCGACCAGCACGAACCACAGCACCGACGAGGTGATGCAGCCGAGCAGGAACACGCCGGCATTGTCGGTGCCGTACACCGACGACACGCTGCCGATCAGCACCACGGTATCAAGCCAGACATAGGGATTGAGCAGCGTCACCAACAGGATAGTGCGGATCACCTTCTTGCGGTCGCGCTCGATGCCACCGCTGGCGTCGAGCCGCCCCGGTTGCCACGCGGCACGAAACGCCTTGAACGACAGCCACAGCAGAAACGCCGCCCCGCCCCAGGTCACCACACCGACAAAGCCCGGCAGTGCCGCCACCAGCCGCCCCATGCCCAGCACCCCGGCGGCGATCAGCAGCACGTCGCACACGATGCAGATCAGCACGATAGGCAGCACATGCTGGCGGCCGATGCCCTGCCGGATCACGAACGCATTCTGCGGGCCGATACCGACAATCTGGCTGGCCGATAGCGCCAGTGCCGACAAATACACATTCAAGCTCATCTTGCTAGTCTCCCGATTCAGTTACTACCAGCATACGCAGCCCACAAAAAGCAGTAAAACTAATGTTTTTATGGTTAGATAAATAAATCTAATAAAAAGGGCGAGCCTGATGCTGGACAGCAAACAACTGCACACCCTGGCCGTGGTGGTCGATTGCGGTGGCTTCGACAAGGCAGCGCAGCAGCTGTGCGTGACGCAATCGGCGGTGTCGCAGCGCATCCGCCAGCTGGAGGACAGCCTCGGCCAGCCGGTGCTGCTGCGGGTGACGCCGCCACAGCCAACTGCCGCCGGGCGACGGCTGTTGCAGCACTACCGCCAGCTGGCGCTGATGGAGAGCGAGCTGCTGCAGACGCTGCGCCCGGACGACAACGCGCAGGCGTTCACCACGCTGGCGGTCGGCGTCAATGCCGACAGCCTCGCCACCTGGTTCCTGCCCGCCATCGACGCGGTGCTGCGCACGCAGCGGCTGCTGCTGGACGTGGTGGTCGACGATCAGGACCACACCCAGACGCTAATGCAGCAGGGCCATGTCATCGGCTGCGTCAGCACCCGCGCGCAGGCGTTCCAGGGCGGCGAATGCCGTTACCTCGGCACCATGCGCTACCGCTGCCTGGCCACGCCGCAGTACCGCGCCCGCTATTTCAGCGACGGCCTCAACGCCGCCACGCTGGCGCGGGCGCCGGCGGTGCTGTTCAGCGGCAAGGACGACCTGCACGGCGAGTATCTGGCGCAGCATTTCGGCTTCACGCAGCCGTTCCCCAGCTTTACCCTGCCGGCGCCGCACGCCTTCGTCGACATCACCCTCGCCGGCCACGCCTACAGCCTGCTACCGGAAATGATGGTGGGCGAGGCGCTGGCCAGCGGTGCGCTGGTCGACCTGCTGCCGACGCAGCCGGTCGATCTGGCACTGTACTGGCATCACTGGCGGGTAGAGTCGGTGCTGGCGCGACAGCTGGCGGACACGCTGGCGGCCTGCGGCCAACGTTGGCTGCGCCAGGACGCAGTCTGACAAGGCCGCGCATTGACAAGTACTGGCGGCAAGAGGACGATCACCTCCCCCGCCAACAAAGGAACGCCCAATGACCAACGCCATCGACTGGGACACCCTGGCCCGCGAGGCCCGTGCCGCCGCACGCCACGCCTATGTGCCGTACAGCCGCTTTGCCGTGGGCGCGGCGATCCTGACCGCCGACGGCAAGATCGTGCGCGGCTGCAATGTGGAGAATGCCTCCTTCGGCATGACCAACTGCGCCGAGCGCACCGCCATCTTCAGTGCCCGCGCCGATGGCATGGAAGAAGTGCTGGCGGTGTGCATCTACACCCCCACCGACGTGCCGACCCCGCCCTGCGGCGCCTGCCGCCAGGTGCTGAACGAGTTCGGCCCCGACATGGCGGTACGCGCCATCTGCAACGGCCCTGACATCATCGACACCACGCTATCTCAGCTGCTGCCGGGCGCCTTCGGCCCGAAAAACCTGCGCGACGCCAACTGACAAAACAACAGCGCCAGCATCGCTGCTGGCGCTGTGTCATGTGACGGTGGTGCTCAGTCGTTAACCGGCCGGCTGACGATCGCCAGCGGCAGCCACTGCGGCCACCAGCCCTCCCCGGCCGCCGCGTGCAGCACCGACACCCCCAGTGACGGCACCGCCAGCAGCTCGCCGGCGTCGTCTTCCAGCAACGGCCAGTCCAGCCGCAGCTGCGGCGGCACGCCGGCCTCCTGAAACACCGTCTTCACCGGCTTGCGGCCAACCTTGAGCGGCAGCTTCTCGCCACCACTGCGCGGCAGCACATCCAGCAGCCGGCCATGCCAGTCGTCCGGCAGGCCACCCGGCGCGCGCCGCCACTGCAATTCGCCGTGCGGCAAGCACAGCGTCTCGCCGACAACACAGCACAGCGGCCACGGCTGCGGCGCCACCCGCGGCAAGGCCAGCAGCCGCTGCCGGTAACGCAGCAGCACCAGCGACTGGTACTCCAGCAAGGGCTGCGTGGCGGCCGCGGCGCTGCGCACCTGCGCCAGCCAGCTGTGCAGCGACTCCGGACTCGGCAACGACAGTCCCAGCTGCGCCAGCCACGCCAGCACCACGTGGCGCTGGCGGGCATCCGACAGCGTCAGCAGCGCCGGCAGATCCAGCTCGCGGCCGCGCTGCACCTGCGCCAGATCCATCGCCGCCAGGGCATCGACCATCTCGGCGGCATCGGCCATGCGCTGCGCCAGCCGCGCCAGCTGCTTGTCCAGCGCCGGCGTGCGCTGCCGCAGCCGGCCCATCACCTCGTGACGCAGGAAATTGCGCAGGAAGTGGTCGGTATCGGCATTGCTGTCGTCCTCCACCCACTGTAATTGGCGTGCCGCGGCATAGGCTGCCAGCGAGGTGCGGCCAACCTTGAGCAAGGGGCGCCACAATTGCTGGCCCTGGTGCTCGCGCAGCAGCGGCATCGCCGCCAGCGCCCGCGGGCCACCACCGCGCAGTACCTGCAGCAGCACCGTTTCGCTCTGGTCATCGGCGTGATGCGCCAGCGCGATCACCTCGGCACCACCCTCGGCAAAGGCCTGATAGCGCGCCTTGCGCGCCTCGGCCTCCAGGCTGTCGCCGCCACCGGCCAACACCGCCACCCGCACCACGCGCAGCGGCACCTGGCGCGCACGGCACCAGTCCTCGCACGCGCGTACCCAGTCGTCGGCCTGCGCGCTGAGGCCGTGGTGCACGTGTAGTGCCGAAAATGCCGGCCCGCCACGTTCGTCACGCCAGCGACACAGCAAATCCAGCAGTACCACCGAATCCATGCCGCCCGACAACGCCAGCTCCAAACGACACTGGCCGGACAAAGCGTCCGGCCAGTGTTGGATCAGCGTGTCGAGCAGGTCAGGCGGCGTCTTCCTTGAAGCGGCCATAGCTCATCAGTCTGTCAAAGCGGGTTTTCAGCAATTCATCCAGGCCACGGGAGCCGGCTTCCTTCAACTGCTCCTGCAGCACGCGCTTCAGTGCCGTCATCATCGCGGCATGATCGCGGTGGGCGCCGCCCAGCGGCTCGTTCACCACGCGATCGATCAGGCCCAGCGACTTCAGGCGCGGTGCGGTAATGCCCAGCGCTTCAGCGGCATCGCCGGCACGCTCTGCGGTCTTCCACAGGATGGACGCGCAGCCTTCCGGCGAGATTACCGAATAGGTGGAGTACTGCAGCATGTTGACGTAGTCGCCAACCGCAATCGCCAGCGCACCGCCGGAACCGCCCTCACCGATCACGGTGACGATGACCGGCACCTTCAGGCGCGCCATCTCGTACAGGTTGCGACCGATGGCCTCGGACTGGCCGCGCTCTTCGGCACCGATGCCGGGATAGGCACCCGGGGTGTCGACAAAGGTCATCACCGGCAGACCGAATTTCTCGGCGGTCCGCATCAGGCGCAGCGCCTTGCGATAGCCTTCCGGACGCGGCATGCCAAAGTTGCGGGCGATCTTTTCCTTGGTGTCGCGGCCCTTCTGGTGACCGATCACCATTACCGGCTGGCCATTGAAACGGGCCAGACCGCCAACAATGGCCGGATCATCAGCAAACGAGCGGTCGCCGCGCATTTCCTGGAAATCGGTAAACAGACCGTCGACGTAATCCAGCGTATAAGGACGCTGCGGATGCCGTGCAACAATGGCGATCTGGGATGGTGTCAACTTGCTATAGAGCGTCTTGGTGAGCTCTTGGCTTTTCTTCTGCAGGCGAGAGATCTCTTCCGAGATATCCAGCACGGAGTCATCCTGAACAAAACGGAGTTCTTCTATCTTGTTCTCGAGCTCGGCAATCGGCTGCTCAAAATCGAGAAAGGTCGGCTTCATTGATACATTTCCGATTCGGGGTAATCCGGTAATGATAGCATGAGGCCGAAGCGATGAGCACCACCCTGTCCGACAAAATGCACTTGTCCTTAGATATGTAAAAACGGCTATTCATTCAAATTTTGCAGGCACCCTCTTGCAGCCCCGGCCAAGCTGTGTTTTAATTCGCCTCCTCGCTGAACGACGCAGCAAATACAGCGTCACAGCAGACAAGATTTCGGGCGTTTAGCTCAGTTGGTAGAGCGTCTGCCTTACAAGCAGAATGTCGGCGGTTCGACTCCGTCAACGCCCACCAAGGTTGGAGCGGTAGTTCAGTTGGTTAGAATACCGGCCTGTCACGCCGGGGGTCGCGGGTTCGAGTCCCGTCCGCTCCGCCAACACACAATTTAGATTTACCGAACAAGTTTCGGGCGTTTAGCTCAGTTGGTAGAGCGTCTGCCTTACAAGCAGAATGTCGGCGGTTCGACTCCGTCAACGCCCACCAAGGTTGGAGCGGTAGTTCAGTTGGTTAGAATACCGGCCTGTCACGCC
>Ga0209211_10002183_pt1 | contig 34360 bp, 33 predicted proteins | sample RifGroA2_FD_183992 | JGI IMG/M metagenome (GOLD analysis project Ga0209211, IMG submission 183992) | Groundwater microbial communities from Rifle, Colorado, USA - Groundwater A2 (SPAdes) (version 2) | ecosystem: Environmental > Aquatic > Deep subsurface > Groundwater | place: Rifle, Colorado... | reverse complement strand
TTGTGGGTGGCAAAGCAGCGAAGGACTTTGATAAGTTCTCCCTCCTCAAGATAAACGAGCCTAGCCTGCTTGGTCACGTCTTCAACAAAAAAAGACAGCCCTCTCTTCATGTGCCTTCTTGGCGGCATCCTGGAAAGCTTTTCAAGGTGCGACTTGAAGAACTTCTTGAGGCTTTTTTCGAATGCCTGGAAATCTTCGTCTCCCTGTTCTGTCCATCCTATTTCCATTTCAAAGGCCAGCTTTTCTCATTACTTCCTTATGCGAAATCCATTTCTTCCCTTCCATCTTCTGCAATTCGAAGCGGACTCCACGCTCAACCAGGGTGGCTTCCTCCTCATCTATCTGCCTGTCAAGGGCGCTTATGGCCTGCCTAATAGCCTCTGTCTGGTTGCCGGCATACCCCTTGTCTATTATCTTGCGCAGCTTTGCCTCGTATGGCGCGCCAAGATTAACATTCATATGACCACCTATTGTACATCTATTGCTATGTCCAATATATAATGGTTGTGCATGTTTAGGTGGATTTCGCATCTATGAAAACCCCCCTTTCATTTCTTTGCAAATCACGGGCTTGTACGACAACCATCTATTCGTGCGTGGAAGCACAGTATTGCGGTCGGTAGGCGGCATCCCAATCATGTGGCGGCTGTCAAAAGCCATGGAAATCACGGGAGGCCCTTCTTTGCCCTGTTCACCTGCAAAGCGCGAATTCATCAGTTCACATCCTCCAAATCCTTTTGCATCTGCCTGCTCACCTGAAGCGCAGAGTACTGCAGATTGTGCTTCAGCATTATGTGAATGTAGACCAGCATCTTCCTTGCGGTTGCGATGACTGCGGTCTTGTGCCCTTTTTTGTCATGCAGCGTAAGATAGAATTTCCTCAGGGCCGAATTTGTGTAAATCGCCATGTTTGCGCACTGCACGAGCATCCAGCGCAGCCATGAGCTTCCCCGTTTTGTGAGGTGCCCTGTCCTCATGGTGTTTCCCGACCGGTAGACGCTTGGCACAAGCCCGGCAAAGGAGCACAGCTGCCTGCTTGGGGGGAATCTTGTTATGTCTCCTATTTCCGCCATTATCATCAGCGCGGAGTAATGGCTTATTCCTGGGATTGTCATGATGAGCCTGGCATGGTAGTTGTCCTCTGCCATTGCCTCAACCTGTTTCTGCACGCCGTCTATCCTCTCATCGAGCGCGGGCAGGAGGAAAAGGTATTGGTCAATCTCAAACCTGCTTGCTGCAGGAAGCTCAAGCGTCTGCAGGTATTCCATCCCCGACTTGCCAAAGATGTCCGACATCTCATAGTTTATTCCGTGCCTTGCAAGTATGGCATGGATTTTGTTTTTCACTTCAGTGCGGATGTTCACAAGGGATGACCGCAGCCTTGCCACCTGCCTCTCATCCCTCACGCGCTGCGGCGCAACGTAGCTTTCAGGTATGAGGTCTGCACGCAGGAGGTGCGCAAGCATTTCCGCGCCTATCTTGTCCGTCTTTATCCTTGCGGAAGCAATGGCTTTTACCTGGAGTGGGTTGGCAGGCGTCATGTCAAACCCGTTCTGCTCAAGGTAGTCGTAGAGGTACTGCCAGCTGTAGCTTGCCTCCACGACTATCTTTGAGCCAGGCTCAAGCTCAGAGATGAACTCATCCACAGCTTTCATTTCATTTGGCACTTTTTCTGACATCAGCACAACTCCTTTCTCATCCATCACACAGGCGTGTGAAAACGCCCGGTGCACGTCCAATCCCACATATTGCATACCAACCCCCTCCAATTTTTTTGTTTGGCGCTCCTCTCTTATAGGTGGAGGGGGGTTTTCATGCAATCATGTAAAAAGCTGCTGCAACCGCGCTTAAAAACACGCGCCAAGCAAGGGTGCCGGTGGCTTCCAGCACTGCCTTACGCAGGCGCCCAACAATGCAGAATAAAAACTGTGCTGTTCACAAGGGGTATGCAAATGGTGATCTAATGAAAGGAAAAGTGAAGATGTTCAACGCTGACCGTGGTTTTGGATTCATCACGGGCGACGACGGCAAGGACGTGTATGTGCACACTTCTTCGATTGAAGGCGGCGCTGCGCTCCCAGTCGGCACGGAAGTAGAGTACGAGGTCGAATCCGGCGAGCGGGGCCTGCGCGCAAAGAACGTGAAAAAGGTATAGGCGCGCAAAAACAGCAGAATGCGCTTCTGAAATCCGCTTAGCTCTGCTGCTGAAAAAATCTGCGGGGATGTGGCCCTAATTAAGGTGTTATTTATATAATTTTATGTATATATCTGACCTATGGATAATTTCAAGGCACAGAGCATAGCCCATATCCCAAAGCACATGCGGGAAAAACTCAATAACTTCCCTGCCTACAGGCTGCTTGGCTTTGACACAAGGAAAATGGGCGCAATCACCTTCGAGAACTTCCTATCATTTGCATGGAACACTGACTTGGTTTTTTCCGAGCGCGAGAAGGGGAATCTGGGGGATAAGTTTGTTCCCGAGGCCCGCAAATGCTTCCTTTTCCTTGATGCAAACGGCGATGGGCTTCTTTCCCCCCTAGACGCGGACAGGATGGGGAAAATAACCGACCTGTCGCGCGCCGAGGCATCGTATGCGCCCAAGCTAAAAAAGGGCAAGCCATATTCCCATGAATTGTCGGACACCAGCAAAATCATCGCAAACGCAGCCAAGCTCTTCATGGATAACAAGCTCAAGTCAATCAATGAAAGCAGGGAAATCGTCGAGCATGGGGGCGCGTGCATCTACAAATACAGCGTTCCTTTGCTCTATCTTGCAAAAGAGCAGGAAAGCGCGACCATACTGCACCTGTCAGACATCCACTTTGACGGCAGGAACGGGAAAAAGGCGAAAAAGACTGAACAGAAGCTTGATTTCCTTTCCACACTCAGGGGAAAAATCGACCCTCCGGACATTGTTGTAGTCACGGGAGATATTATCACAAAATCAGCAGAGGACTTTTCAGAAAGGGCGAAAAAAGCGCTTGCCGGCCTTTTTCCAAAAGCGCTCCGTTTTTTCGTTTTCGGGAACCACGACATCGATTTCGGCGGCGAAAAAAAGATATCGGACGCTCTCTGCGGTTCGGGCTATTCAAACCTCACAAACAGGCACATGGAAGTTGAAGTGAGGGGAAAGCCCTTTGCCATGACCGGGCTGGACGATTTACTGTGCGGAAAGCCAGCCCTCCCGGGCTTTGCTCCGGCAACGCAACTCATTCCAAATGTGCTTGCAACACACAACCTTGATGCAGTTGATGGCAGCTCCCCCCGCTTTTTCGACCTGGTCCTCACGGGCCACACCCACATGGGGGAGAAGAACTTCCTGCTTTTCGACGGCTATGCGTTCCTGAAGCTTTTCAAGATATACGGGAATATCAACAGCCAGAAGGACGAGTGGGGCGTGGCATCGCAGAGGACAACATTCCACATTACTGCTGGCCTTGGGACGCACAATACCCGCTTTAACACAACGCCCGAAGGAGTAACGCTCATCACGCTTGTGCGCGGATGAGGCTGATCTGGAAAGGATTAAAATGACCAACTTCTTTTCACTTGCATGGCGCTCAGCGAGCTGATCACGCTCTTCATATTCATTTTCGTCCTGGCAAAGGCATCCGAAGTGGTGGTGGACAACGCCTCCAAGCTTGCGAAATTCTTCAAGGTTAGGATGCTTGCAGTTGGTATGCTGCTGGTTGCGGTCTCCACCTCGCTTCCCGAGCTCGCGGTTTCGGTGGCTTCTTCCTCTGCAGGCCAGGGGGCGATTGCCGCAGGCAACGTGTTCGGCTCCAATATCGCGAATATTCTGCTGATACTGGGGACCGCCGCCTTCCTTTACGGCTTCAAGGTCGGCAGGGAGACTTTGGAGGACCTGGCGCTTGTGCTGCTTTTCACAACGGTAATTTCGGTCTACATAATATTCCATTCCTACATATTCGGGCAGGCGCTTGGCTTCTACGAGGGCATTCTCCTGCTCCTCATAGCGGTCTGGTATGCCTTCAGGATGCTCAACAAAAAGACCAGGCACGAGCATGAGGAGGGCAAGGAGATAAGCAGGCACGAGGGTCTCATGGCTTTCCTTTTCTTTTTCGGGGGAGTGATCGCGGTCATCATAAGCTCCAGTTTCGTGGTTGATTCCTCGGTCAAGTTGGCAGACATTCTTGGGCTGTCAAAAAGCTTCATAGGCGCCACCCTCATTGCCATGGGCACCTCGCTTCCCGAGCTCACGATAGACCTGCAGGCAATAAGAAAAAAGCACTACGGGCTTGCGCTTGGGGACGCCATAGGCAGCAACATGGCAAACCTCACCCTCGTCCTGGGGACTGCGGCAGCAATCAGCCCGATAGTTGTCCAGCTCCAGGTGTTCATCGCCGCGCTCCTGTTCGCGGTTATCGCGAACATGGTTTTCCTCTACATAGCGACCGTGAACAGGAAATTCGAGCGCAAGGACGGCGTTGCCATGGGGCTTCTCTACCTCCTCTACATAATAATCATCTTCTATCTGCAGTTCGGCGACATCCCCCTGGTTGCGGGCTAAGCTATAAATAAGGTGCCTGCCCTGTCAATTCCATGCCCAGCGAATTCGAAGGCACGGTCAGGAAATATTTCGGCACCATAAGCGATGAGGAGAAAAAAGAGGTGCTTGCGCAAATATCCGCAGGCTCAAATCCCTCAATCGACTACTTCGTCATGCTGGTTATCTCCGCGCTTATTGCATCAATCGGGCTTCTCACCAACAGCGTGGCTGCGATAATCGGCGCCATGCTGGTCTCGCCCCTGCTCCTTCCGGTCATCGGCATTTCGCTCGGGGCAGTAAAGGGCGACCTGAAGCTTTTCAGGACCGCAGTGGAAGCCGAGGCAAAAGGAATAGCAATTGTTCTTGTTCTGGTCACAGTGCTTACATTGGTAGTCCCGAACGCGGCAGTGACGAGCGAAATACTCCTGAGGACCCACCCCACGCCGCTTGACCTCATCATTGCGCTTGCAAGCGGCGCGGCAGCGGCATACGCGCTTTCCAAGAAGAGCATAGGCGCCGCCCTGCCAGGGGTTGCAATAGCCGTCGCAATAATGCCCCCCATTTGCGTGGTGGGCATAGGCTTTGCCCTGCGCATGCCCGAGGTTGCATTGGGAAGCGCCCTTACGTTCGTTGCGAACATAGTGGCAATAAACTTCGCGGCATCCGCGGTCTTCTGGTTCATGAACTTCAGCCCCAAGTGGTCGCTCTCGGCAGAGGAGGAGGTGAAAAAGAAGCTGAAGACATCGTCCATCCTCCTTCTCCTGATTTTCCTGCCCCTTGCCTGGATAATGTGGGACAGCATGAGCACAGGGAACGTCCGGACGACCATTGGCAATGTCATCTCGTCCCAGCTGGACGGCATTCCGCAGGCGCAGCTTGTCAAGGCTGAATTCGCCTACGCCAAGAGCGGTTCAATCGCAGTCATTGCCACAATTGACTCGCCCAAGGAAATCACGCAGGACAAGGCTGACGAAATGCGGCTTGCGCTCGAGAAGAACCTCAATTCCAGGGTCGAGCTGAACCTCAAGGTGAACCAGATTAAGCTGGTGGAATCAGGGCAGCCTTCCTAGCCCTTTCAGGCTGCGGAAAACGGATTTCACGTTCTGGAGAAGCCCAAGCAGCCTCCTTTCCTGGTCCCTTATGTACTTGAGGGGCGTTTTGTCAGTGAGGCTGCCGAACAGCTCCATTTCGTCTTTTACCAGCCTCGTAATAAGGAAGTTCTTCCTAACCTTCTCAACTGCATTTTTCCCCATCGCCTTGGCTTCCCGGCCGTGGGAAAGAAGATAGGCGACCTTTGTAGCGCAGTCACCAGCCCCCCGCTAGCCTTGCGCCACTTTACTTTGCTTCCTTCGTGGTAGTGCACATAGGGCTCGCCGTGGCTGACCACAAGAAACTCTTTTCCAGCAATTTTGCTTTTGGCTGCCTGCACCAGCCGATTATAGCTGTCCATATTGCCACCTTGCGCTAGCTCCGCTTCCGAGGCCGCTTCCACGCGCCATCCTTCAGGTAAACGTCCCTCTTGGGATAGGGTATCTCTATTTTTTCCTTCATGAACCTCTTATGCAGGGCCTTGATGAATTCATGAGTTATCAGGTATTTGTCCACGTATTCGTTAACCCGCAAAATCACGCTGAACCCTATCCCGGAGTCGCCGAACGAATTGTAGCGGACAAAAGGCTGGAATTTCACGTCCGCGCCTTTCACCATTTTCTGCACATTCTTCGCCACCTCTATCGTCACCTTCTCCGCCCTTGTCAGGTCTGTGTCGTAGCTTACCGAGACCGGTATGACCACGCCCATGGACTTATCAGGCGCGTAATAGTTCGTGATGACGCTTGACGCCACCTTTGAGTTCGGTACCACCACGAGATTGTTGGCAAGCGTGCGGATTTGTGTGCTCCTCCAGCCTATCTTCTGGACATGGCCCTCGTAACCTCCCTCAAGCTGAATGTAGTCGCCTGAGCGGATGGGGCGGTCGACCGTGAGGTAAATCCCGGAAAAGAAATTCGCGAGCGTGTCCTGGAACGCAAGCGCCACCGCAAGCCCGGCTATACCCATTGATGCAATCAGCGGAGTTACTTCCACGCCCAGTTCTGAAAGCGCGGTTATGGCCGAGATCACTATTATTGCAGCAGTGGCAATGCGCCTGAACACCACTATCAGGTCTGTCATCGCCTCGTTTTTCGGAGCCCTTTCATCTGCGTACCAGGCGAGGAACGCATCCACCACCCTCAGTGCGGCATAGGCCACAACCGCAATGCCGAGTATGGACGCCCCTGTGGTTATCGGCTGCGAAAATTGTAAGAAGGAAGGAAGCGAGGAAAGCGCAAGATAAGTCCCAAGCAAGATTATGGCTGCTGTGACGGGCTTTCGTATAGCCTCGAGCATGCGGTCGTCCAGCGTGGTCGCAGTCTTCTCGGTCAGCCTTTTCACATATTTCGTCAATAGCAGGTTCACCACCCTGGATGCCACTAGCGAGGCGGCGATCGCTAATATGACCCAGCCCATGTCAATCAAATCAATTCCCATACATTTCACCAATCACGCCCTCCCTCTTTCAGTTGGCGATTATCAAAAGCTCGGGCAGGGTCTTCACCTTTAAGGACGAATCAATCCTGGTTTCAGGGTTGATCGCGATGGATATCCCGACTTCCCTGAACATCTCCTCGTCAGACTTGGCATTCCCTATCGCTATCGCCTCGTGCGGCTTGACACGCAGGGCCCGGAGCAATTGCCGTGTGGCTTTCCCTTTGGAAAAGGTGTGCTTGTCGGACTTGAAATTCGGTATGCTCACCTTGCCGGTCAGCTTGTCATTTTTCACGTGCAGCGCAGGGCAGATGACCAGGTCGAAATACCCCTTGGGGAACACCGAATCTATCACGCGCCGGAAGGCAAATGAGACCACCGCGAGCCTGTAGCCCATCCTCTTGAGGTATTCCAGAGTCTCGTATGCGTAGGGCGCGGCATTAACCTGCGACGACAGCCTTTCCAGTTCCCCTGTGCCCAAGCCGCGAAGCGATCGGGCGATTCCCCTGGTCAGTTCCTTTTCGTTTATGGCCCCCTTGTAGAAGTTTTCCCGCAGTTCAGAAAGCCTTTTTCCCATCCCCAAAGATTTGAATATCTGGATTATGCTGCTCCCCCTGACAAGAGTGCCGTCAAAGTCGAATATGATGAGCTTGTGCTTCTTGGCCAGGAAGCCGGCGTTCTGCAGTATGGTTCTAGTGACCTCTCGGGCAGTCCCAACAAGATAGGGCATCTCGCGGCGCTTGTGCTTCAGCTCCCCAATATTCACCTCCACTATCCTCTCCCCTTTCTTGAGCGCTGAAAGCACTATGGAGATGTCAATGCCCCAGTCGTGCGAGACGTCCAGCGAAAGCAGGAGCTCCTTTCTTATCGCGAACTGCCCGGACAGCGGCTGGGAAAGGGAAGCTTCGGGATACAGGAATTGCAGCAGGGGTTTTGCAACAAGCTCAGTCACCCTTCCGGCTTCCCTTTCGAACGTGGATTTGCAGAACCGCGCCTCGTTCTCAATCAGGGGCTGCGCAAGCTTGGCGATTATCTCGTGCGAGAAGTTCTCCAGGTCGGCGTCGATGAACACAAGGATGGAACTTTTCGCGGCCAGGGCGCCGCTCATTATTGCCGCCCCCTTGCCCAAATTCTTCTTGTGCTGCACGAGCTTTGCCCCGCACTCACGGGCGATTTCAGCAGACCTGTCGGCCGAGCCGTCGTCGACTACGATAATTTCCTTTGTTAACCAGCTTTTCTTGGCCTCATTGACCACGTAAGCCAATGTCTTTTCCTCATTGTAGCAGGGTATGATGACCGACGGACGCTCAGGCACAAGCAGCTTCCTTAGCGATACCAGTGGATTTTCGATTTGCCCGTCAGCCATGAGCTGCATACTCGATCGAGGATTTTAAACCAAACAGCTCCACAATCGGCGTAACAGCATTCCACAATCGTGGAACGCCGTTCTATTTTTTCAGCGCCCTGCTCAGGAGCGGGGGCACCATGAAGGTGGTCAGCAGCGCCATTGCGGAAATTATCGAGTACTGCCCGGCAGTGAGCACATTAGTGGTCAGTCCGAGCGATGCAACAATGAGCGCGACCTCCCCGCGGGGAGCCATGCCTATCCCCACCGCAATCGCTTCCTTTTGCCTTAAGCCAGCAAGAACAGAGGCAAGTGCGCAGGGGATGAGCTTGCTTGCGAACGCAATCAGGGTAATGATGACAATGGGCACAGCAAACTCCACAAGCGCATGCACGTCTACCAGCATTCCCAGGCTGATGAAAAATATGGGCATGAACAGCATCTCAAGCCCGTAAGTTTTGTCCTCTATCTCCTTGAGGTGCCTGCTCCTGTTCAGCACAATGCCTGCAATGAACGCGCCCACTATTGCCGATAGCTTGATGAATTCGGCTAGGTAGGCGTACATAAGCATGAATGCAAGCGCGAGCATGAACGTCTTGGCGCTTTTGCAGTAATCGGTGGGCGCACTTATCACTTCCTTGCTGGAAATGCTTGAGCGGTGGTGCGATATCGGTTCGGTTAGCCCTGACAGCCATTCTTTGCATTCTTCAAGCCCGCAGGCTTCGGCGCCAAAAAGTATCCTGCACGCGCCGCGCCATCTTTTTTCAAGAACATCAAGCGTTTCACTCATCCAAGTATCCACCTATTCCTTCCTTCGTTTCTGCATCTCGAACATTTCTATTATTTCCTTTGTTGTCGTGATTTCCTCGGATCCCTTGTCGTCGCGAAGAGACATCATCCGCGGGAAGCGGAGAGCGTAGCCCGTGTCCCCGACCATGCCGCAGGTGTGCATCGGAGAAAGAGTTATCTCGTCTGCTGCAACAGTGATAACGTACGCAGGCTTGACCCAGAAGTCCGGCGTAAGTTTTGAGTTCACTCCTTTTGGCTTTTCCTTCACTTTTATTTCATCCAACATCTTCTCGAATGACTGCATTTCGTCCTCGGAAAAGCCGCTGCCGATTTTCGCAATTGACTCGAATTCGCCCGTTTCTTCATTGAGAACCGCGGCAAGCAGCCCCCCGAACTCGAATTCCTGGCGCTGCCCTTTTCCAAGATAGTATCCAATGATCACGACATCAACCGTGTCCGCAAGAGCGCCATAGGATTTCTTGAGCTTTATCCAGGCGAACTTGCGCGCGCCTGCCACATAGGGCTGCGAGAGGTCCTTTGCGATTATTCCCTCTAATCCTGCGCCCAAAAGGTTTGTGAAGTAGTTGTCCAGCTTCTTTGGGTCGTCGGTGTAGATGAGCTCGGAAGGGACGAGCGGCTCTGTGTTGGCGAATACCTTCTCCAGTGTTTTGCGGCGGGAGGAATAAGGGGAGAGCGTAAGGTCCTTGCCGTTCAGGTACATCAGGTCAAATACGAACAGGCGGAGCGGGAAGTCCCTTGCCATTCCTGCTATGCCATATTTTCTCTTGCGCTGTATTGTCTGCTGGAAGGAGTAGTATTTTTTCTCGCTGGCGTTGTAGGCGAGCGCTTCGCCTTCGAATATTGCGCTCTTGGCTTTCAGCTTGCTTGCAGCAGAAGTGATTTCAGGGAACATGTGCGTCATTTTCTCGAGTTTCCTCGAGTAAATTTCAACCTTGCCAGAGGAAAGATGCACCTGCATGCGAAGACCGTCATATTTTGCCTCCACTGCGCATTTTCCAAGCTTTTTGGTTATTTCCTCTGCGTTTGGGAGCCTTTCGGCAAGTGCGGGGCGGATGGGCTTGAAGGGCTGCGTGGAAAAGTGGGACAAGTCCTTTCCGGCTATGTAGTGCTCGGCCACTTCCCCCAAGTCCGAGCAGAGGTTGAATGCCCGGAGAATGATTTGGCTGTCCGCCTTGCCTTCGTGCTTCATCATGGAAAGCGCATCAATAATCGAGGGATCGCCCACCCCGAGCCGCAGCTTGCCCAAGCAGAAGCGGATGAGATACTTTGCCTCAAGCGGGGTTGCTCCGTTCAAAAGCTCGGAAAGGATGGAAATCTTGCTCTCCTGGCTGCCCGTGCCGCTCATTTGCGCGATTTTCACAAAAGACGAGTATGCCCTTGAAAGCGTATTGGGCGAGGAGGCAAGCGACATCTGGGATTTTTTGGAAAGCAGGTTTTCGGCAGCAGAGCCCAGGTCGCCGCTCTTTTTGTATTCCGAGAGAACCGCCTTTTCACTGTGCCCCGAAGTCTGCGAGATGGCGCGGATTGCGAACTTCTCCCCGATTCCTATGTCAAGGCCCTCATGCGAAGGCGCCACGTTCCCCTCTATTATGTATATTAAGGGGCGGATTTCGTCCTTTTTACACTTCTTCAAAAGGGCAGCCACCTGTGAGGACATTTCAAGCCGCGAAGCCGTTGCCTCGATTGCCGCAAAGCTTTCGGCGACCTCTGAAAAGAGCATGCATGTTAAACGGATGGCAAATTTTTAAACAGCAGCACCGATACTCACGCATGGCAATTGTACGGGGGCAGGCGAGCGCAGAGCTCATATCGATAATGGGAATCTCCCTCCTTGTGGTCCTTATCTTTTCCCTGCTTGCGGCCCAGGCATTCACTGGCATCGGCCTGCAGCAGAACTACAATGAGGCCTATGAGTCTGTGCAGGCCCTTGCATCTGCAGCGGACGCAGTGCATGCGCAAGGTGAGGGCGCGACAAAAATCGTGACCATCAAAATCCCCCCGAACGCGGTTTTCGGCTCCAGCCAAACCTACATTGGAAGGCCTTCAGGAAGCCCTGACAGTGTGTCCTCCAAGGAAATAGCAATCAGGCTGGACAACAATAGCGTGTTTTCAACTTCGTCTGTGCGGCTTTCAGGCTTGCTTCCTTCGGCTCCTGGCCAATACAGGATGAAGGTGACCGCAAGGGCAGGATATGTCTCAATCTACCCCCATCTGATCGAGCTTGACCGGAACTCGCTTTCGATAATCATGGCGCAAGGCGAATCCCGGACTGCTATAATAAAGGTGTACAGCGCGGGAAGCTCCCCGGTCCCTGTGAACACCAACTCAAGCTGGTCCTTTCCGGGCATCAATGTTTCTGTGTCGCCATTTTTGCTGAACGCGAGCGTTTCGGGCAGCCCGCTGACCCTTGTATTCAACTCCAGCCCTGATGCCTCGGGCTTCCACAATTTCCAGCTTCTACTCAACGCCACTGCCTCCGGCGGCACAGAGGAAGTGGTCAGCCTGCCTATCAGCGTCAACGTGCTTTCCGGCTGAGCCTGGCAAATCATATAAAGTTCAGCACCGGATGGGTTTGCATGCATAAAGAAAGAGCACAGGCGGGCGCCAGCCCTTGCGCGTTAAGAGTAGCGGGCTGCGCAGGCCAGGCGAGCATGGAGCTCATATCAATACTCGGGATTGCGCTGGTCGTGATCCTCTTTTTCGCGGTTTTCTCCTCAGGATTGCTGACCGACATAGGCGTGCAGCAGGACACAAAGGATGCGAGGAACGCGGTGCAGGGCATTGCCGAAGCCGCTGATGCAGTTTTCGCGCAGGGGGAGGGGGCAAGCAAGTCGGTTGCGATCACCATCCCGCCAAGCGCAATCTTCGGGCCGAACGACACATTCGTTGGCAAGCCTCCAAGCGCCCTGCCTTCGGCGCCTTCGAACATGGTGCGCATAAGGCTCGAAAACAATGACATCTACGCTTTCAGCAGGGCGCCTTTGGTCGGAAGCCTGCCAGGCTCGCCAGGAGGATATGTGGTGAATGTGACTTCCAGGGGCTCTTTTGTGACAGTGGGCGCAGGCCTGGTGTCAGCAAGCCCGAGCAGAGTCCGAATCGTGCTTGACCGCAGCAGCACCAAGTCGGCATTCCTGACGTTCACCATTCTCACAAACGAAACCATCGTTGGCGTGAACGTAACAAAGGATTGGGGCTTTTCAAGCCCTACAATTTCAATAACGCCTTCAATATTCACAAGCAACGGAGTTTCCAGCATGCAGGTGAAAATCGACGCGGCTTCGGATACCGATGATGCAGGCACATACGAGGGCGCGCTCAATGTCAGCGCCTGGAAGGCAAGTGACAACCAGACGCAACAGGGCTTCCAGCTGCCTCTGAGCGTGGAGGTAAGGGTGGGCTGATGAAAATGCGTGCGCAGCTGTCAGTGGAGATGGTGGTGATAAGCGCCGCCATGATCGGCCTCCTCATTGCCATGTTCCTGGTGAACGAGTACCTCCGCTCCTCCTGGGAAAGCCAGAAGCAATCGTTCCAGGCGGGCGCTGCGGCAAACAGGCTGGCAATGGCAATTAACCAGGCGTCATCCTCGGGCAACGGGGCCACGATAGCATTTTTCAACAGGGTGGGACAGGACATCACAAACATGTCGCTTTATGACGGCCGCTCGGTAAGGGCATTCTACCTTGCAGGGGGCTATTCCTCTGCCGCGATTTCAACAAACAACACCAATGTATCCGGAAGCATACCCCTCAACCAGCTGCTGCTGATAAGGAACGTCAATGGAACAATATATGTCGAGGCTGCATGAAATGGGAAAAACCATCGCAATGAAAGGGCAGCTTCTTTCTACAGAGGTGGTGCTTGCCTTCAGCATGTTCCTTGCCGCGCTTGTGGTCTTCCTGCTTTCCTGGAGCTTCATCTCCTACTCATTTGCTTCGCAGGAGGAGGAACTGCAGATGCAACTGGCGCTGTCCGGCATTTCCGATGCGCTCGTGCTTTCGCCAGGCGACCCGTCAGACTGGGAATCCACAGTTAAGGAGAACGCAAGCTCATTTGGGCTTGCTTCTGAAAAAAACGTGCTTTCGGATCAGAAACTGTCCGCGTTGCAATCCCTGAACCAAACGCAATACGACGCTGTCCGGGAAAAAATGGGCGCAGGGCGCCACCAGGTTTACATAGAGGCGCGCTCAGGCAACGGGACGCTATTTTACAGCTTTGGAAGGAAATCCGGTCAAATGAACGGTTCGATCGCATCAGTGACTTCCGAGCGGATGGCCATCCTAAACGATTCGATTGCCATTCTCAAGGTGGAAATCTGGAGGCAAAAAGGGGCTTTTGCATGATTGGGAAATCACTATCGTGCATGAGGGGGGTGTTCCTGTCCCTCGATTCAATAGCCGCGATGCTCCTTCTTTTCATAGTGGTTCTGATTTCATTTTCATACGTTTGGGCGCCCAAGAGCGCAACCTACGAATCGCTTTCCCTTCGGGCAAGCGCGCAGGACGCGGCCACTGTGATGGAAAAGCTGGGCTACCTCCCTTCCCCCCTGGAATCCGCCAACAGCTCTGGAACGCAGGGCATTTCCGAGGTTATCTCTTCCCTTCCTTCATCGGTTTGTATGGCGGTCGCATCCTACGGCGAGATTGTCAGCGAAGGCTTGGAGGGCTATTGGAAGCTCAATGAGGCATTCGGAAGCTCAGCGGCAGACCATTCCCAAAACGGCTTTACGGGCTCGCTCAAAGGCGGCGCTTCGTTCATTGACCCGGGCCTTTCAGGAAGCTCGGTATCTTTTGATGGGGAAGACGAAAGCCAGGTGGATACCGCCCAGAGCACAAAGCTTGAGCCGCAAAAAATCACTGTTTCAGCCTGGGTGAAGCCTCATGAGGACGGGGCAGAGGCCAGCCTTGTTGAAAGGGCAGGTGGCTACGGGCTTGGCCTTGATTTGAATTCAAAGCCTACTTTCTGGATCAATGTTGGCGGCTCTGTTGACTCAATATCCGCGCCCAATACAGTCCAGCCAGGAAGGTGGACGCACATCAGCGGCACATTTGACAACACAACAAGGAACCTTTCGATATATGTGGACGGGAACCTTTCCAACAGCGCCATTAATGCAAACAACCTGGTTTACGGCACTCCGGGTGCGGGCAAAACCGCGGCAGTGACATTGGCAAGCGACCCCTTTGATGGGGAACTGGATGACATTCGGATCTACAGCAGGGCGCTTGAGGCATGGGAGGTGGCGCAGATCTATTCTAACAAGGACAACCTGCTTTACGTGATTGAAATGCCAGGCTGCCTTTACTCAGGCGGCGAAATACAGTCAGTTGTTGTGCCATTCGCCCATAACGCGAACCAGAACGAAAACAAATATTACCATGCGGTCATAAAGGCATGGTTCAGGGGGACAAGGCAATGAGCGAAAAACAGGGATTCACATTCACCATTTCCATGCTCCTTTTGTGCCTTACCTTAATCTCCATGGCTGCGTACGCCCCTGAGTGGAGGAAAAGCCAGCTCGATTCATTTGCCTTGTCCTTGCCATTCGAAGGCTTAAGGCTGCAGGAGAGGATTTCAGCAGGAGTTGCAGAACTCCTTGGGGCAGACGCATCAGTGCGGAAAAATATCTCGGGCGTTGTATCCACAAGAATATCGGGCAGTTTCCCGTTCAAGAAGGAGGGCGAGCCGATTGCCAGGATAGACGAATATGCGAACAGCCTTCCCTATTCGTTGCGCGGAACTGGAGCCGAGCCCTTGCTTTCCGCAAACAGCCTGGTGGGGAGCAATGCCACGGTAATGGTAATTTCAGGCACAGGCAGCCTGGTTTACAATAATGACGGCTTCCAGGACATGGCAACTTACTACCACCCGGGCGGTTGGGCGCCCTCATCAATAAATTTTTCGATAAATTGCATCAAGCCAGCAGGAGAAGCCGGGTCGCTTTCTATTCAGGAGGACGGCGTTTCGCCCGGCCCTGCCTATTACATCGTGTACGGCGATGCTTCAAGCTATTCCTTGCTTGTTGAAAATACAACGGCAAATGAGGGGAATGCGTCCTTTGGCTTGTCATTTGAGGACGGAACCTCCATTTCATTCGAATCAATAGTGTCATCAACAGCTTCCAGCAATTACACGCAATTGACATACACCAAGAGCCCCAAGGGGTTCCTGATACTTCCCTTTGAGCAGAACGCCTCAATAGGCGAAGGCCAGGTTCGCGATTACTCTGAGCGTGCGAACAATATGACACTTGGCGGAGGAAACACGGACTTTGCCCCTGCTTGGACTGAAGAAGGATGCAGGCTCGGAGCCTGCTATTCCTTTGACGGTTCGAATGACTTCATAAACAGGACGGACTTTTCCCTGACCGAAACACAGTTGGAATTCCGGCAGGGCTTGGACCGGATACTGAATGGAGGGCTGGAAAACCACACCAACAATACAGATGATGGCATTACGGATTCTTGGGCAAACTGGACATTGAACGGTTCAGCAATATTCGATTCCACAACAATAAGCGTCTCTGGGCATGCCATGAAAATATCCTCAGGAACCGCCGGGAATTTCACGCAGCAGCAAATAAGCATGCTCGAAAACGTCCCCTACACGCTTTCCTTCTTCACCAAAAGCGCAAGTGGCACGGGCTCAGGAAGCTATGCAATATATGACGCAGCTGCAGACCGCTATCTCCAGGCAGATGGAAACTGGGGCAGCGAATACTTCTTTGATACGGGGGTCACTGCAACGATTTACACCCAAGTTTCAAGGCAATTTTCCATGCCAGCGGGCTCCAATGCAGTGCAAATAAGGCTCGCCCCCTCAGAGGGCGACCAAGTATTTTTTGACAGCATCATCCTTCGCCAGTCAGTTGGATTGAACGGAGGATTCGAATATTATTTCCCTGACACGACAAACTGAGGTGCAATGAAAGTGGAAATCAAAATGGCGGCGCTGTATTCCTTTGCGGCTCTCCTAGCACTATCAGGAATTTTATTTGCCGCGCTCAACTGCACTCTTGGCGCAGGGGCAGGATGCAGCCTGGCAAGCTCATCGCCCGACTGCTGCCAGCAGGGGCTTTCCTGTTCCATACCCTTGGGGACCTGCTGCATACCCTCAAGGAGCCAGAGCTTCTCCTGCACAACCGATTCAGACTGCTGCCTGGGCAAATGCGAAAACTCCACCTGCGTTTCGCAGTGGGGCTGCGGCTCAGTGTGCGCGGAGTCAAACGAATGCGCTCCTGGCTGCCCAGTGTGCGCCGCGCCCTCAGGAGGCGGCTCGTCCGTCTGCAGCTCATGCATACTTGACGGAAGCTCCACAAGCTGCACCTCAAGCTCGCAGTGCTGCGGGGGAAGATGCAACCCTGGCACAAGCCTCTGTGAATTATGCTACGGCATCAATGTGACCTGCTCAAGGGGCTCTGACTGCTGCTCAGGAAGGTGCGAAAAGCCGCTTGCAAACGAAAGCGGCAGGTGCGCCCAGGCATTCAACCTGAGCTTTTCAGGAGGCCCATGTGCAGACAACTCAAGCTGCCGCTCTTCTCCGGCAAGCCTGAACACTCTTTTCTGCGACCTGCTCAATCCCAACCCTTCAAACCAATCGCCTGGCGTTTGCAGAAGCTGCATACCTGATGGTTTTGCATGCAATGCTTCTTCCAGCCTTTGCACTTCTGCCTATGAATGCAGGGCAGCCCCAAGCATGGGTCCCGGCAACTATTCCCTCAATGACACAGGAGGATCAGCGACTCCAATAATCGCGAACTGGGTGAAGAACGGAACAGGAAGAATCAGCCTGGACACGACAAATGAGCGCACTGGCTCTGCCTGCCTCTACCTTGAATCAGGCGGGAGTGACTCCTACATTTACAATTCGCAACTGGTGCTGAAAAACAGCTCAAAATACTTGCTCGAGTTTTGGTACCTGAATGATGCCCCAAGGTATGCAATATATGATGCCAATAATGACGCCTATCTTTCCTCAAATGGCGGGTGGGTTTTCAGCCCGCTGAATGGAAGTTACGAAAGCCCGATCGTTTTGAGCGCAGGAGTCAATTCGGCAAGTTACAAGCGCTTTTCGAGAAATTTCAGCACGCTTGCGCACAACGTTTCCCACGTGCAGGTCCGCCTTTACCCCCCTTCTTCCGGAAGCTCCTACGTTGACGACTTTTCGGTCACGGAAATGCACGACTTATCCATGCTGGTCTGGGTGAAGCTTCCCTCCCTTGACGATGGCAGCCTTTTTTCCAAGCTTGGGACCGAGAACGGATCATACCAGGGGATGAATTGGAAGGTGGACAATCAGGGGAAGCTTATCATGGGGCTATATAGTGCGTATCCGCTGGGCTGGGCAAACATTTCCCCAAGCGCGAACATTTCAGACGCCGACTGGCATTTGGCAGCGCTTACTGTGGACCGCATGGGCAATTACACTGCCTATCTGGATGGCGAAGAAATTGAAACCGGGGCTTTCACGCTTGGCAGGATGAATAATAGCGCCGCGTTCCAAATCGGGAATGGCGATTCTGGTTACTTCTCGGGCAAGCTGGACGAGGTCCGTTTCTACCAGCGGGCGCTTACCTCCGCAGAAGTCCGAGGCCATTATATTGGCAATTACCAGGACAGGTGCCTTTTCAACTTGACATCGATTTATTCGTCTGCGCCTGGATTTTCCCCTGCCAGCTATAACGCATACCTTCGAGTTCGGACAGCCCTTCCGGACACAGTGCTTTACCTGCCATTCGATACGAATGTCTCCTCAGATGCGATTGGGAAAATAATTGATTACTCCCCCATGCTCACGCCTGGCACGAAATCAGGGGCGAGGTGGACCGCAAGCGGCTGGTCAGGCGGCGCCTACAATTTCACGTCCCTCTCGGACAACAAAATTACCGTCATGTCGCCCGTATTAGAGGGTGGAATTGATTTCACGCTGGCTGCCTGGATCTACCCAACAAGCACAACAGGCCCGCATTACATAATGGGCAACCTTGGCTCGGCAAACCCGGACGGCGCCGCGCTCATCATCGACTCCGGCCAGCTTGTCTTTTATGCGGCAGGAAAATCGATAGCAAGCAGCTTGAACCTCTCGGCAAGCCAATGGTATCACGTTTCAGCCACCAGGTTCCGCGGAAACGGCACCCTTTACATAAACGGCGCTGCATCAGGAAGCGGTGACGCATCCGGGCAGGTAGGCGGGTCGGGCAACTTTTCCATTGGCGCTGGGCCGGACTATTCTGGCGAGGGCTTTGGAGGGCTTATAGACGAGCCGCGGGCCATTGCAAAGGCGCTTTCGGCGCAGGAAATCTCCGCGCTTTACAAGGACGGATACCTCCTGGTCAACGGGACGCTTCCCCCCTCGAAAATGAGGGGCTGAGGCAACGCAAGTATTATTAAATTCACAAACGAGGCTCTTCCCATGTTTGAGACTAAGATAGACCAGCTCGTGCAGTTAATCCAGAAAAGGAAAAGCGTAGGCCTTGAGGCATTGGCAAAGCAGCTGCAAATGCCGCCCCAGACCGTGGAGCTGATTTGCGCGGTGCTGGAAAAGGGCGGGCTATTGGACCTCAATTACCCGATCAACATCACCGAAAAGCCCACGGTTGTTTTCCGCCTCCTTCCTATGGAGCCCCCCCAGGCGGAAGAGAGTATGGGCAGGGGAAAGACGATCTCAAGCTACTCTTTCACCGCTGACGGCGTCCCTGCAAGCGTGGTGATCACCGATTCGGAGAAGGAAAAGTATTACGCGATATCGCTCATGGAGTTCGGCACAGCCACGAAAATCTTCCTGGACCTCATAAAGGACGAACTATTGAGGGCTCTTCCGGCAAGCGTGCAGAACGAGGTTTCTGACGTGGAGAAAGCGGCTGCGGTGCGGGAGGAATTCCGCTCCCTGATTGCCAAGTACCTTTCCCAGTTCAGGCTGGGCAAGGAGGCCGAGGACGTTCTTGTAGGGATGCTCCTGCACAAGCTGTTCGGCCTTGGCGAAATGGACATGCTCAACCAGGACGACTGGCTGGAGGAAATAATCATCAACAACTCCAAGGCGCCCCTTGGCGTCTATCACAGGAGGTTCGGCTGGCTCAAGACCAACATCTTCATGCCTGACGAGGAGTCGATATTCAACTATGCCTCGCAAATCGGGCGCAGGGTGGGAAAGCAGATCGCGGTGCTCACCCCCATCCTTGATGCGAGGCTGGAGACCGGCGACCGCGTTTGCGCCACGCTGATGCCCATCTCCTCGCACGGCAACACGCTCACCATCCGCCGTTTTGCCAGGAATCCCTGGACAGTGGGCAACCTGGTGGGCGATCCGGGCTACTCCATGACGCCTGAAATGGCAGGCATGCTCTGGCAGGCGATCCACTACGAAATGAACATCATCATCGCAGGCGGCACGGCATCCGGGAAAACCACTGCCCTGAACGCGCTTGCATCGTTCATCCCGCCGAACCAGAGGATTGTCACAATAGAGGACACCCGCGAAATCGTGCTGCCCCCCTACCAGTGGAACTGGGTGCCGCTGCTCACGCGCAACCAGAATGCCGAAGGCTTGGGCGAAGTGTCCATGCTGGACCTGATGATTACATCCCTGCGTATGCGGCCTGACCGCATTGTCCTTGGCGAAATGAGGAGGCAGCGCGAGGCAGAGGTGCTTTTCGAGGCAATGCACACAGGGCACTCCGTCTGTTCCACGCTGCACGCCGACACGGGCATACAGGCATTGCGCAGGCTGACCACCCCGCCCATAGATCTTCCGCCCTCTGACCTCGACGCCATCAACCTCCTGGTGGTGCAGTACCGCGACCGCAGGAAGAACATCCGCCGCACGCTTGAAATCTGCGAGATAAATACCGGAGCAAAGGACGCCGACCTAACGACAAACGTGGTCTATAGGTGGCGCCCCAGGACCGACACTTTCGACATGGTGGGCGAGCCGAACAAGTACCTCAAGGAGCTCAACCTGCACACAGGCATGACCAAGGAGGAAATATTCGCAGACATAAAGAACCGCGCCACCATAATCAAGTGGATGATAAACAACAAGCTTACGGACATAGAGTCGGTGGGCAGGATTATGGCGCTTTATTACGCAAAGCCGAAAGAAGTGCTGGAAATCGCCAAGAAATCCGGGGCGGAAAAGTCAGAGCTCAAAAAGGCCGCGCCCGAGGCAGCCTGAAGGGCAGAGGCAACCGGCTGGTAAACATGAAAATCAAGCGTATCCCCTTCATGCTTCTTCCTCTTTCAAGCGCGCACACCATGGGCTCCAGGTTCAGGGGCGTCGGCATCAGGATATTGGGATTCTACCCGGGCGTGCGATACGACCTGAGGGCAGTAGGCTTTGATGAGCCGCCTGAAAACTACTGCACCATCGCCTTCTTTTCGGCAATGGTCTGGTCCGTATTGGTGACGATCGTGGTCACCATGATAATGCTGGTTGCCGGCGGCACCCTGCCCCTGCCGGTCAAGATCCTGGTCCCTTTTCTTACCTCGTTTATCATGACGTTCCTTGTGCTTATTGTGCACCTTGCCTATCCCAAGATAATCTCGGGCGGCATATCGGCAAAGGAGGACCGCGAGCTGATCTTCGCAATGAGGGACATGCTGATACAGATATCCTCGGGCGTCCCCTTCTTCAACGTTGTGGAAAATATTGGCAATTCGAACTACGAATACCTTTCCGATGAGTTCAAGGACATCACCAACAAGGTGAAGGCAGGCTCCCCGCTGCTTGATGAAATAGAGAGCATGGCGATCCGCACCCAGTCCGAGTACCTGAAAAAAACCTCCTGGCAGCTGGTGACCGCGATACGCACCGGCGCCAACCTCACACAAACCCTGAAAAGCATAGTAAAGGTCCTGGTGGACTACCAGTTCTCGCTTTCAAAGTCCTTCAATGCCGAGCTCAACTTCATCATACTCGTCTACCTCATGACAGCCGCTGTGCTGCCCACCATCGGCACCACTGTGCTCGTAATTTTCTCGGTGTTCGGAATGCTGGGCATCACAAGCGAGGTTTTCCTCGGGATAATCTTCCTGAGCTTTTTCGGGCAGATGGGAATAATCGCATATGTGAACTCCAAGAGGCCGAACATATTCGCATGAGCTGGTAACATGGCAAGATACGTTATTGACAAGCGCTTTTCCACTTTCTTTAGGCCAAGGACCAAGGACCGCATTGCCCAGCTGCTCACCTTTGCGGGCGTGGAAACCAGCCCTGAAGTCTGGATAGGCTCACGGATACTTATAGTTCTCCTTTTCGGCCTGGTGGGCGCGATAATACCTTTTTCCGTCCTGCAATACATCGATCTTTCGGCATACCCGATATTGAAAGACCCCACCTTGCCTGCCCGGATAATCCTGAGCTTTGTTACCGCAGCGGCATTCTCGGTAATCGCAGGCATACTCATCTACATGCACCTCTATTACCTGGTCACCGAGCGCACGCAGAGGGTCGAAAGGGTGCTTCCTGACTTCCTTTTGATGGTCGCAGCCAACCTCCGGTCCGGCATGACGCCGTTTTCAGCCTTCCAGGCATCCTCCAGGCCGGAATTCGGGCCGTTGCAGTCGGAAATCATATACGTTTCCAGCCGCTCGCTCGGAAGCGAGTCCTTTTCCGAGGCGCTTCGGGGGCTCACCACCACGATCGACTCGGCCATGCTTCGGCGCATGATTGCATTCTTTGAGAACGAACTCAAGTCAGGAGGGAAGCTGGCGCACTTGCTGGAGACCTCTGCAGAGGAAATCCGGGAGACCGAGGAAATAAAGCGCCAGATGATGATAGCCACCAAATCCTACGCGATATTCCTGGGGTTCATACTGGTATTCGGTCTGCCGCTTCTTCTTTCGATCTCCACGCAGTTCCTTTCCATATTCACCGATTTCCAGAAGAACATAGTCGCAACAGGTGACACGGCCAAAATCGCCGGCCTATCCTCCCCCAAGCTATCGGTGGACTCGGGCTTCATAGAAGCCATGGCATTCGTGATAATAGTCGGCACATCCATCCTGACCTCTGTCCTCATCGGCGTCATCGGGGAGGGCAAGATACTCTACGGGCTCAAGTTTTTCCCCCCGCTAGCCTTGGGCTCCATCGTCATGTTCATCATATTCAAGACGGTCATCTCGGGCTTCGTGGGAGAGCTCATCTGAGAAGCACCCTGTGTGCAAGAAGCGCTTATTAATTTTCTTCTCCGAAGAATCGCCATGCCAAAAGTGACCCTTCCCGACGGGAAGTCAATCGATGTGAAACAGGGGGCTTCCGCAGCCGAGGCAATAGGGCAGATATCAAAGAGGCTGCTTTCGGCTTCGCTTGCTGCGGAAGTGAATGGCAAGCAAGTCGACCTCTCCCATGTCCTTTCGGGCGACTGTTCGCTCAAAGCACTCACATTCGACTCCGATGAAGGCAAGGAGGTGTTCTGGCATTCGGGCTCGCACCTTCTTGCTCAGGCGGTAGTGAGGATTTTCCCAACGGCTGCGCCCACCATAGGCCCTGCCATTGAGGAGGGCTTCTATTACGACTTTGCGGACATCCCCCCGCTCAAGCCCGAGGACCTCGCAAGAATTGAGTCGGAGATGGCCGCAATCGTCCGTGAGGACCAGCCCTCAAAAAGGGCGGAGCTTTCGCGAAAGGAGGCTGGGAAGCTTTTCTCCTCCAACCGCTTCAAGCTCGAGATGATTGCTGAAATACCCGATGGCGAGCACTCGGCATATTACAGCGGGGAAAAATGGGTCGACCTCTGCAGGGGCCCGCACCTCCCCTCCACTGGCTTTCTCAAGGCATTCAAGCTCACCAAGGTGTCCTCGGCTTATTGGCGCGCGGATTCCTCAAAGGAGCAGCTGCAGAGGATTTACGGCATAGCTTTCCCTGAGAAGAAAATGCTTGACGAGTATCTGCAAAGGCTTTCGGAGGCGGAAAAGCGCGACCACCGCAAGCTCGGCGTTCAGCTCGGGCTATTTGCCTTCCACGAGTGGTCGCCAGGAAGCGCATTTTTCCTGCCCAAGGGAACCATTATTTTCAACGAGCTTCTGGATTTCCTAAAGGCCGAATACATAAAGCGGGGCTACAAGGAAGTCATCACCCCCCAGCTTTTCAACAAGGCGCTCTGGGAGCAGTCAGGGCACTGGCAGTACTACCAGGAGAACATGTTCCTTCTCGACGTGGATGACACCGAGTTCTCGCTCAAGCCAATGAACTGCCCCTCGCACTGCCTGCTCTACAACATGTCCTCGCACTCCTACCGCGACCTTCCGCTTCGCATAGCGGACTTCTGCATGCTTCACAGGAACGAGCTTCGCGGCGTGCTGGGCGGAATGACCCGCGTGCGGAAATTCTGCATGGACGATTCGCACATTTACTGCGCACCTGAGCAGATAGGCTCGGAAATAGACGGAATGCTGGACTTCGTGAAATTCGTCTACACAGACACTTTCAAGATGTCCTTTGTCGCCAAGCTTTCCACCAGGCCAGAGAAATTCATGGGGGAGATTAGCCAGTGGGACGCGGCAGAAAGGCACCTGGAGGATGCGCTCAAGAAAAACGGCATGCCTTACTCCTTAAACGCAGGGGACGGGGCGTTCTACGGGCCAAAGATAGACTTCCTCGTAAAGGACGCGCTTGGGAGGAGCTGGCAGCTTGCCACCATACAGGTGGACTTCCAAATGCCCTCACGCTTCAAGTGCGAATACGAGGGTGCGGACGGATCCAAGCACACCTCTGTCATGCTCCACCGCGCGATAATAGGCAGCATGGAGCGTTTCATCGGCGTGATCACCGAGCACTTTGCAGGCAAGTTCCCCCTGTGGCTTTCCCCGGTTCAGGTCTCCCTCCTCGCAGTGTCGGACACATACAACGGATTCGCAGAAGAGCTCGCCCTCAGGATGCGTCATGCAGGAATCCGCGCCGAGGCGAACGCGAGGCAGGAGACAATCGGGGCAAAGATACGCGATGCGCAGCTGGAGAAAATCCCCTACATGCTGGTGGTCGGCCAGAAGGAAAAGGAATCGGGCAGGCTTGCGGTGCGCACCAGGGACGGCAAAATAGAAAACGACCTTCCCATCGACTCATTCATCAACAAGGTGAAAAGGGAAATCGAGACAAGAGCAATTTAGGGTATTTCCTTGCGATTGAACAGCCTTGACCATCTGCGCGGCTTTGGAATAATTCTTGTGATCGTCTTTTCTCTTTGGCAATTCATGTATTTCCAGGTGCCTGAATTCGGGCTCCTTGTCCACAATCAGCAAGGCGAGTTCAATTTCGGCGACCTGGTTTTCCCACTCTTCTTGTTCTGCACCGGCGTTTCTGTCTGGTTCTATTACAACAGGCACAGGGCAAGGGGCGGAAAAATAGAGCAGGCGGAAAAGAAATTCCTTTCACTTCTTATAGTGGCGCTTGTCATCTCCTCCTTTCACCTCTTTGGCACTTTCCCGGATGAAGTGACATTGATCGCTCTTTGCGACATTTTGCTCTTCAACCTGCTGTGGCACCGTGTGAGCCGCAGGTTTCTCCTTGCATACTCAATAGCATTCCCGCTCCTTCTTTTCGCCTTCAAGGAATTCCTGCCACAATTCTGGGCGCCTTTCAGCGGCATGTACCTGGGAGGCATATTCGCAATCCCTTATTACCTCATTATTGCAATCTTTGGCTCAATCATGGCGCAGGACGCCTTTCCCAATGCAGCTTTTGACCGGAAAAAATCCTTCAGCGCATTGGAGAAATGGATAATCATTCTCCTTTCGGCTTCCCTCGCCTCTTCATTGCTATTCCCAGTTGACAAGATAGGCTTTTCCCCTTCGTTTCTTCCTGCAGCATTGCTGTTTTCAGCCGCGCTATTCTGGCTCTTCCTGCACCTGTTCGAAGTGCGCAGGCTGCAAATCGATTTCCTCAGGCTCATCGGCAAAAGGTCGCTTTGGGGCTGGGCGCTCCTCTTCTTTTTCTCAGGGGCAATTTTTGTGCTTGGCACCAGGGGAAGCTACGACCCTGCAATTTACCTCCCCCTTTGCGCGCTTCTGCTGATTCTTCTCTATGCCGCGCTATGGGCAAGGGAAAAAATAAGGAAAAAATAGTCACTTCCTCTTTTTGGAAGGCTTTTTCGCGGCTTTCGCCTTCTTCTTGGGGGCCTGGGCAATAACCGGCTTTTTTTCCGCCTTGGCAAAAGAGGGGAGTTTCTTTTCGCCCTCCTTCTTGCCAGAGCGCAATTTCTGGATCTTGTTCAATATCGCCCTGTGGGCCATGAGCCGGATGGCGTTGATCCTGATGAATCCCTTGGAATCCTCCTGGTTGAACCCGCCGACCTTGTGCATTGAGCCCAATTCCTGGTCGTAAAGCGAGGTGGGCGACTCCCTTGCGACTGTCATCACATTCCCCTTGTAAATCTGCAGCATGACCTTGCCGTCGACAAATTCCTGGCTCTTGTTGAATGCCGCGGTGAGGAAATCCATCTCAGGCGAAAACCAGAAGCCGTTGTAGATTATTTCTGCGTAAATCGGCGAAAGCATGTCGCAAAGGCGGAGCACCTCCCTGTCCATTGCGATCGACTCGATGTCCCTGTGCGCGGTGTGAAGTATGGTGCCGCCCGGGGTTTCGTAAAGCCCCCTTGACTTTATGCCCACAAACCGGTTCTCCACCATGTCCATCCGCCCGACGCCGTTTGCAGAGCCGATTTCATTCGCATACATGAAAAGCTCCAGCGGGTCGGTCTTGGTGGTTCCGTCGTCCATGTTCACCAGCTTGATGGGCGTGCCGTCCTTGAAAAACACCATGAGAGTGGCGACCTTGTCAGGCGCATTTCTGGGGGATACCGTTCTTGAGTAAACGCTGTCGTCAGGGATAAGCCCGGGGTCCTCAAGAATGCCGGCCTCATGCGAGATGTGCATGAGGTTCTCGTCTTCCGAATACGGCTTTTTCAGGGTAGCCGAAATGGGTATGTCGTGCTTCTTCGCATAGGCAATGAGGTCGTCCCTGCCCCGGAACTGGGACAGGAACTCGGGCATCTTCCAGGGCGCAAGCACCTGTATGTCCGGCTTCAATGCATGGTAGGAAAGCTCGAATCTCACCTGGTCGTTGCCCTTTCCCGTGGAGCCGTGCGAAACAAACTCCGCATTCTCCTCCTCGGCAAGAAGTATCTGGTGCTTGGCAATCAGGGGCCGCGCAAGCGAGGTGCCCAGAAGATACCTGTTCTCGTAAATCGCATTCGCCCTTATTGCAGGGAATATATAGTCTGTGACAAACTCCCTTTTCAGGTCCTTGATCACGACCTTGGAAGCTCCGCAGCCAAGCGCCTTCTTTTTCACTGCTTCAAAATCATCCTTCTGGCCGATGTCAGCAACGTAGGCTATTACATCGTATCCCCTGTCCACCAGCCACTTGAGAATGCACGAGGTGTCCAGGCCTCCGGAATAGGCTAATACCACCTTTTTCTTGGCCATAATTCTCCCCCCTTACCTGATGGAACCAATTCGCATTTCCCCTTTTAAAGAGTAGCGTTCCGCCTGCAACATCCTGCATAATTCATAATAATGCTTCAGCCATTTCAGCAAGCAGATTTTTCGGATCCTTCGCTTTCACGTAAGCACTTGCCAGAAGGACTCCCGCAGCGCCCAGCTCGATCGCCTTCCTGACATCCCCGCCGTTGCTCACGCCTGCCCCGCAGAGGACTGGTGTTCCATTCACCTTTGCAACAGCCTGCACAGTCCCGGAAACAACTTCAGGCTTTGCAGTGGAAACCGATATCCCGCTTCCAATGAGCTCAGGAGGCTCCACTGCAATGAAAGTCGGCTCGAAGACAGCCAATCTCGCGGACTCGGGAGTGTCCTTTGTGCAGATCATGCTTTCCAGCCCATTTCCCCTCAGCCTTGCCACGGCTTTGCCTATTGCCTCATCGCCAATCCTCCTTTCAGAGTGGTTGACCAGGCTCCCAAGGCATCCGGCAGCTTTTATCGCCTCAGGAGTCGTAGTGCCGGTAAAGGCTCCTTCTGCATTCCAGTCCACGTGCTGAGCGAAAATATCCTTGTGAATCTTCGATGATGCAGCCAGGTCCACAGCCTGGGGCGCGACAATTATCCGCACTCCAGTTTCCTTTCCAACATCGTGCGCGATCCTGACAAGCTCGAGGCCTTTTCTTCCCAATGACTCTGGGTAGACTTTCAGGTTCAGGGCAATCAGCGGTCTCATGCAATCCTATTCCATACCTCAATAACCTTCTTAAACAATTGCAGCCTAAACAGCTTCCTGACACGCCGACGTGGCAGACACACTGGGTTTCAGCCCACTTATCTGCCACCGGCGCAACAAGTTGCCGACGTGGCAGAATCCGGTATCGCGCTAGACTCGAGATCCTACCGGCTTTTGCGGGGAATCTAGTGCCCTTCGGGGCTTAGGAGTTCAATGCCAATCCCTTTTCTTGGAAAGAAAAGGTCTTGGCGAACCCCAAAAGAAGTTGGGGAAACGAACAAATCTCCTCGTCGGCGCTTCATTCTTCAGCGCCTCCTCGGTTTGCCTGCTGGCAAATCGCCCAAACTGCTCCGCAGTTTGTGCTCTCCTCGTCGGCGCTTCATTCTTCAGCGCCTCCTCGGTTTGCCTGCTGGCAAATCGCCCAAACTGCTCCGCAGTTTGTGCTCTCCTCGTCGGCGTATTTTCTTTTCCACGCCGTAGAATGAAAACTGCCTCGCATAACTTTGGGGTTCTTGTGACGTGCAAATCCCTAATTTTCACTTTTTGCATCAGGCCGTCCGCTAGGTAAACAACACTTGGTCAGATGGTCGGAAGACGCTGCGTTTCCTGGGAAATGAGGGGTGGCGAAAAAAGAATATTTAAATATTAAAATGTTCTAATATGTAGCGTGGGCAAGGAACTGTACAAATTCCATTCCGAAGTATGCAAAGTGTTCTCCAACCCGACCAGGCTGGAAATCCTGGATTTGCTGAGGGGCAAAGGCATGTCCGTTTCAGAGCTTATGGGAAAGACGGGACTAAGCCAGGCAAATGTCTCCCAGCACCTGTCCATAATGAAATCCAAGGGAATTGTCGTATACAAAAGAAGGGGGAAAAATGTCTATTACGGGCTTCACAACCCTAAAGTTGTCAGGGCGTTTGACATAATGCGCGAAGCTTTGATAGAAAACCTCAGGAAGCGTTTATGAGGGGTGCGTCAATATGGCAAAAATGACTGTGGTAATTGGTTCGAACGAGCCGGAAAAGGCGTGGAACGCCTTCAGGTTCGCCAACCTTGCCTTGGAAAAAAAGGATAGCGTAACGGTCTTCCTGATGAACAGCGGCGTGGAGTGCCTCGTTGACACTGGCAAGTTCAACGTCAAAACCCTTTCTGAAAAATTCGAGTCTGGCGGCGGCAAGGTTCTGGTCTGCGGAACATGCATCAAAAGCCGGAACATGGACAAGGTCTGCGACATTTCAAACATGGAGACTTTCTACAACCTTCTTATGGAGAGCGACAAGCCAGTTTACTTCTGAGATGACTATAGACACCAAAGTGCCGATATCCACAGCAACCTATTTATTCAACTTGAAGCCCTGGCCAGTGGCTGGTGCAAGCCTTGGCAGTATGGCATCAGACCATCCGGCTATCATTTCTTGATAGTCATTTTCCTAGGGCGTGGCACGTCGCAAGAATAGCAAAACACGCTCTGGGGAAAACAGCCCCTCGTCGGCGTTTTTTGTTTACAAAAAACGCGCCCATTTCTGCCGCAGCGGAAATAGGGCGGCGCATTTTTCTTCTAATTTTTTTCCCCTTTCCGCTATTATTAAATAATCCTCCAGCAAAGCCCCTATCATGAAAATGCCATCGTTTGCCAAGCAGCTTGACGCGAAATGGAGGGAAAAAACCTCGAAAATGAACCAGCGCCTGGACGAATTCTACCGCATATTCAAGAGAAACCAGTACCCGACCGCTGACCACCTTTTCTTTGCCCTGGAGGACTTGCCGAGCATGGGAAAGGAATACTGGTTCCTGTATTTCTGTGCGCCCCCCAACGAGGAGCAGGTGGTGCTCACGCTGGGGAGGTCTGTTGAGCCTGTCAAAGTGAACCGGACCCGCGTGCGCAGTGAAGAGGAGACGGAAAGTGTCCCCTGCGCCGCGGTTTGCTGGTTCTACTCTGGAAAAAAGCACGTGGTGTTTGATTCAATTGCAAACGTGTCGATCGGTAAGGGTAAAGAACAGAGCTTGAGCGCAAGGAACGGCAACAGCAGCATAACAACATCCGGCAAATACCCCTCATATTCCATAGAGCTTGTGTCCGGGGGCAAAAAGGTCTTTGAAGCCAAGGCTTTTCCCCCAAAAAAGGGCATGCCATTCGAAATGGTCCACCTGCTCAAGACGCCAGTGGTGCCGAGGTTCGGCGCTGCCATGATCAACTACTACTTTGATTTCAAGGGAAAGCTCGATGGCAAAAAGCTTTCAGGCAAGGCGTACCTGCAAAAAGTGGTCGCAGTGCTGCCGCTTGCGCCCTGGAACTGGGTGAGGCTGCACTTCAGCAACGGAGACATTGTGGACTTCTTCACAGCCAAGCCGCTTGGGTCCAAGTCGGACATGCGGTTTGCCTGCAACGACTACATTGAGCTCAACGGAAAACGGATAATGCTTCCGGGCCTTCAGCTCACATCATACCTTTCACAGGAAAAGAGAATCTGGGCGCTTTCAGGCAAGAATTTCTATTGCGCAATGGAAACTTACTCGGTCCAGCCCTTTATCATGGAGCAGAAGACCACCTTCCGCTATGATGAATACCTGGTCAAGGTGCGTGCTTTGGCATTCAAGGAAGGCAAAAAGGAATACTCACTTTCCGACTTTGGCGAAGGAGTGGGCTTGGTCGAGGACGCAAGCGGCTACCTGCTCTGATCCCTAAATCAGGAATCCCCAGGCATTTTCCATATTGCCCCAGCCGTTCTTGAGCATTATTTTTTCTCCTGAATCCAATTTCAGCACAAGCTTTGCAGTCGCAGGATACTCATTGTACTCAAAGGATGACTTGATGGGCGACGGCCCTGCGCTTTTCACAAATTTCCAGCAGGAGTGGGAATACGCCTCTGCCTGGGCTTCTATGGCAAATCCCTTTCCGCGTCCCAGAATTTCATGCCTCCAAAGCCCGGTGCCTTCGATCTTAATTGGCATGACAGACACCCTGCTGCCCTCAAAAATCCTTCCAGATGGCGCATGGTAAAGGAGAATGTCTTGCTTTAACGGAAGGGAGGGCTTGCGAAGGGTTTCCCCTTTCCAAAGATTGCCTGCAAGCATTGCCCTGCCTATGTAAGGGACCATATAGGTGAAGAAGCTTCCGTCCTTGAAGTGGTACAGCCCCCAGTACCACTGCGGAGGCGGGGCAGCCACCAGTATTTTCTGGAAGTACGCAGTCCCGTAAATTTTCTTCCTTGTTCTTTCTGCAGTGCTTTCAAAGCCCGAAAGCTCCATTATCTCCAGGCGGGTTCCTTCCAGCTCCATCCCAAAAGGGAGCTTGGTCGAGCCATAGGTCGGCCCTACTGCAGGATTCCTGTCTTTTTTTCTTGTGCGGAATTCGAATTTTTTCCCCTGTGCGGCAATTTTGGTAATGAATTCCTGCCCATCCTTATAGAACTCGCTTGGGGTCTTGCCAGGCGCAGAAAGCCTCATTTTTCCAGGATCCAGCATCATCGCAGTTTTCTCAAGCACAAAGTCATGGTGCATCTTTTTTCCGTCAAAATACCAGGCCGCAGCCGCGCCGTTCAGCTGGAACTTGTCGCCTTTCTTCTCAAACTGCACCGGAATCTCTATGTCAAGTGAGTTGCATCTTATCCTCGGGTCCTTTTTTATCGACCAGAGTATCATGAGCTGCCTGCACCTGCCGGTCTTTTCAGTGTCCTTGTCGTGGATGAAAAATAGCCAGAACCACCAGAACCAAGCCCCCAACACATTCCAGCTTTCCGGAGGCGACCAGATCTTTCTAATGAGTTCCTTTTCTTCCTCACTGCTTTGCTTGCGCATATTGCACCTTTTTTAAGGAATGAGTTTATATTTGCCTTCACTTTCGGGAAGGTTTTACAATGGAAAGCACAGATGGGAAAACGTATGGTGCAATAGTGGCTGGCGCAGGCCCTGCAGGCTGTTCGGCAGCTCTTTTCATAGCCAATGCAGGGAATGCAGTTCTTCTCCCGGACAAGTCCCATTTCCCGCGGGAAAAGGTCTGCGGGGATGCGTTCAGCGGCAAGTCAATCGGCGTCATGAGGGAGCTTGCGCTTCTTTCTGAAATAGTAAAATTCCCACACGGCATTGTCCGGGGGGTATCCATGTTTTCCCCTAATGGCAGGTCCATCACAGTCCCCTTTCCCAAAGCCGAAGGCATGGATTTTGCAGGCTACACAATTAGGCGAAAAGACGTGGACAGCATACTTTTCCAGGCAGCGCTTGCGCACAAGAATATCGAGGTAGTCCAGGGCTTCCAGGTGCAGGGGCTGCTAAAGGACGAATCAGGCGCAGTCATGGGTGTTGAAGGATCCGGCGCAGACGGAAAAAAGCAATCCTTCCAATCGCGCGTGGTGATTGGCGCAGACGGAGCCGCCTCTGCTGTCTCGCGGCTACTTAAGCTTCCTCCATCTCCTGTGGAACACGTCTATTCTGCAGTGCGGGGCTACTACAGCGGCATTTCCGGCCTTACCGAAAACATCGAGCTTTATTTCATAGACGGCGTCCTGCCCGGCTACCTTTGGATATTTCCCATGGGCAACGGGATTGCCAATGTTGGCGTGGGCATACTCTCTTCAGATCTCCAAAAAGGCAGGAAACACCCGGCGGTCGTGCTCAAAGACGCAATAGCCAATCATCCTGCGATTTCCTCCAGGTTCAAAGAGGCGAAACTGGAAGGAGGCATAGCCGGCTGGTCCATTCCCAACGGCTCCTTCAGGAAGCAATGCCACGGCAACGGCTGGGTTCTGGTTGGCGACGCCGCCTCGCTTGTGGACCCATTCTCAGGAGAGGGAGTGGGAAACGCGCTTTCATCAGGAAAATTCGCGGCAATGGCGATCAACAGGGCGCTTTCGCAAAATCCAGGAACAATGCCCCTGAGTGCAGATTCGCTTGCAGGCTACTCAAAGGAAGTCGACCTGAAGCTCCGCCCTGAGATGGAAAACTCCTACAAGCTGCAGAGGCTTTCGCGCTTCCGCTTCCTCCTGAACCTTTTCATCGGAAAGGCGGCAAGCAAGCCACAGGCCCGGCAGATAATAGTCGACATGTTCGCTTCGGACGAAGGCAAGAAAAAGGTAGAATCGCCGCTCACCTACCTTAGGCTGCTTCTTCCCTGAGCGATTAGGCGCCTCAGACAATATTGAAAATGTCAAGCTGCAAATCCTTTTTCTTCTCAAGCTTCTCCCCAATCTGGGAAAGCAGCATGGATTTTATCGACTTGTATTCCCCAGGCTCCACGGGTGCATTCCCAATGGCATGAGAAAGATTCTTCGAGTTGAAGCAGAACATCGAATCCCGGACGTTCTCGCAGTTATGGCAAAAGTAGGAGTCCGAGCAGTCCCTGCAGTTGTCGCATTCGAAGCAGCGATTCAGCTTCTGTGATCTGTAGCAATTGATGCAGAAAGAGCTGTCGAATACAGAATCGCAGCCGAAACAGTGTTGGGAGCTCCTTGGCCAAAATGTATAGCCGCAGTACTTGGCGTATACTGTGCCAGAAGAGCGGTAACAATTTGATGAGTCAATGCAGGCAGTGCATTCAGGCAGATTGGCATTTGCTCCGGTTCGAATATCCACCCTGAAGTACGCGATTCGCCCGATTCTCTCATGGGCATTCTCAAGGCTTATTGACTCGGCCTCAATTTGCGAAAGCATAGATGAGATTCCAAGCTTTTCAGCCTCGCCTATTGTGAGCATCCTGTCAGGCGGGACCGGCGGAATTCCTATCATATGCCTCAGGGTGTAAATTATTGCGCCGCTGGCTGCCGATTCCCTTTCCTCAATGGGGTGAGTATGCCTTTCCAGCCAGGCGCGGTAGCCATCCATGCCAAAAAGCTCCCTGCCAAGGATCAGGTTGGCAGTTGTTGAAAACTCCCTTTCGATTATTTCTCGGTCCTCACCGGCATACTGTTCCACATCAGCGCATTGCCCCAGGTTTTTCAGGTCAGCTTTCCTGCTTTTTGACGCAATCTCCAATATTCCTGGCAGGCGCCTGTCCTTTTTCAGCTTTTCCACAATCTCAGAAAGCAGCTTATCCTTCACCTGCGCATATTTCGAAGGATCAAGCTCCAGATTGCCTATGCACCTCTTCCTGTTTTTCAGGTTGAACGAAAAAAAACATTCGCTGCAGGCGTCCAAGCCATAGCTGTAATAGCAGTCAGAGGTGTTCTGGCTGTTCCAAACCTCGAAGCAGCGCTTTTCGCGGAAGGTCTGCGAGCAGCGTATGCAAAACTGCGACTCGCCAGGTCCGTATGTGCCGAAACAGTCCTCGGACAGCCTTCCAAAAGCATTCAGTACCAGGTATTTGCAGTCACCCATATTTGCAATGCCCATTGCGTAAAAGCTGTCGCTCACATTGGTGCTCCTTTCGACGTGGCCGGAATTGCCAAGTATGACGCTGCCCGAATAACAGATCCGTTCGGATACGGCATCCACCAGCGAGTCGATATCCTTTATTTGGTTTATGGATAAAGGCTCGAATTTTCTGCTGTAATCTGTCTCGTCAAAGCTCAGCCATTTCGCGTTTTTTGAGTAGTCATCAAATGCGACCGTGACTTCCTTTCCCGATAGAGACGATTTCTTGGTAAAAAGGGGTTCGACATACTCCGAAAGGTACGGAAGGTAGTCCTCAAGCGGGCCCACTTCGCCCTTCAGCACCACCCTGCAGGCATTCCTCCAGCGCCTGTCCAGGACTTCAAGTATTTCGCCCATGATGTTATTCCTTTGTCAATTGTTTTTAAATGCTACAATAAAGATTAATACTTCCCCTGATGCCTCCGTAGCTCAGTGGTAGAGCGCCAGTTTCGTAAGGAAAACCCCCAAACGTTCCAGAAGGTGGGTTTCCCTGCTTCCTCCCCATCAAAACAGGAGGATTCGGAAAAACTGGAAGTCGTGGGTTCAATCCCCATCGGAGGCTTGCAGCTAAAAAGCCGGAAAAACTGATTCTTTTCTTCGTTCTGTGCCGCGCGTCAGTGCTCTAGATCCCAGCCATTGCCCGCTAGACTAGGGGCAAT
>Ga0209211_10002181_pt1 | contig 34389 bp, 17 predicted proteins | sample RifGroA2_FD_183992 | JGI IMG/M metagenome (GOLD analysis project Ga0209211, IMG submission 183992) | Groundwater microbial communities from Rifle, Colorado, USA - Groundwater A2 (SPAdes) (version 2) | ecosystem: Environmental > Aquatic > Deep subsurface > Groundwater | place: Rifle, Colorado... | reverse complement strand
CAGGGGCGCGGCGAGCAATAGTGACTTGCGCATGGCGCGATTATACTAGAATCCTCTCCGGCATGATACGTTCCCTCTCCCTCGCCGTGTCCCTGTTGTCCGCGTCGCCGGCCCATGCGGCTGACGGCGCCCCAGGGGGCGCCGTCCTCGAAGGCGCCCGCCGTTCACCTCTCGCCGTAGAGGGCGCCCTGTCCATCGAGGCCATGGCGGGCCAGGTGTTCGCGGTGGTCATCGACACGGAGATCGCCGGCCGCTACGAGTCCTACATCCGGAGCGGCAGGCTGGGCGGGGGGATGCTCCGCTGGGACCGGTTCACGGCGGACGAGTTGAAGCGGTTCACGGGGCGCCTGCAGGAGTGGTCCGCCGGCGCTCCTGACGGGATCCCGTTTTTGGTCTCGGTGGACCATGAGGGGGGGCCCCTGTTCACTCAGAAGACGCTCGGGGCCACGATATTCCCCGGGAACATGGCCCTGGGCGCCGCCGGCTCCGAAGACCTGGCGGAGGCCGCCGCGGAGCAGAGCGCCCGCGAACTCCGGAGCCTCGGGATCCACGTGGACTTCGCTCCGGCGGTGGACGTGAATTCCAACCGGAAGAACCCCATCATCGGCGTCCGTTCCTTCGGAGAGGACCCCCGGCTGGTGGCGCGCTTCGCAGCCGCGGCCGTTCGCGGCTACTTGAAGGGAGGGGTGCTGCCCGCGGCCAAGCATTTCCCCGGGCACGGGGACACGGACACCGATTCCCATACGGGCCTGCCCCGCATCGGCAAGCGTCTGTCCCGTTTGGAGGCGGTGGAGCTGCCCCCCTTCCGGGCGGCCATCTCTGCGGGGGTGCCGCTCATCATGACCGCCCACATCTCGGTCCCCGCCCTGGGGACGGGGGCTCTGCCGGCCACCTTCTCCCCGGAGGTGCTGGAGGGTTGGCTGAGGGGCCGGCTGGGATTCCCAGGCGTTATCGTTTCGGACAGCCTCGATATGGGGGCCATCACCAAGGACCAGACGGTCGCCGAGGCCGCGATCCGCTCCTTTCTCGCCGGCTGCGATCTGCTCCTCATCGGCAAGGCCGATTATCCCCCCGTCTATGAGGGATTCCTCAAGGCGGTCCGCGACGGGCGGGTCCCGAAGGAGCGTCTGGCGGCGTCGGTGGGACGCATCCTCGAACTGAAGCGGCGGACGGCGCCCGCGCCCCTCGCCCTCGGCGGGGCGGCCTCCGATCCCGGCGCGCCGCTAATCCGGCGGATTGCGGACGCGTCGGTGACCTTGCTGCGGGATGAGGCTTCGCTCATCCCCCTGAGTCTGCGCGAGGAAGAGACCCTGGCCGTCGTGCTGATGCCGTCCCCGCGCTTCAAGGCGGAGGCGGAGTCGTTCGTCCGCGAGCTGGTCCGCCGCCACGCGCGGACCGAGGCGCTCATCCTGCCCCCCGCGCCGGCGGAGGGGGACGCCGCGCGGGCGGAGGCCGCCGCCCGCAAGGCGGACGCCCTGGTGGTGGGTTCCTATCTGTGGGGAAGCGAGCCTCCGAAAGCGCAGCGGGAGCTGGTCCGGAGCCTCCTGAAGCTGCGCCGGCGCGCGGTGCTGCTCAGCCTGATGAATCCCTACGACGTCCCCCTCTACCCCGGCGCCGGGACCGTGGCGCTCCTCTATGGGCCGACGGAGGCCGCGCTGGGCGCCGCGGCGCGGCTCCTTTTCGGGGAGATCCGGCCCCAGGGACGCCTGCCGGTCAGCCTCTCCCGGCGGCTGCGTGCCGGCCGCCCTTTCCGCGGAAGGTAGGACGGCGCGCTCCCAGGACGGCGGTCCAACGGGGCAGCTGTGCCCGGGCACAGTTGTCCCCGCGATCCACAAGCGCGCGAAGCCTTTGACGCTGGCTTGCTCGACTATCCGCAGCCGGCGGCAAGCGGCGAAAGGACGGCCCAGCGCGCCCGATCGAAGACCGAGAAGTGGGCGCAGCCGCGCGACAACTTCAGGACCGTCTGGCCCGCGTGCCTGACCAGCTTGGCCGCCCGGCACAGCAGGCGGAAGCGCAGATCCTTGATCTCGAACTTCTCCGCACGACCGACTGCCATTTCCCGTCGGGGATCTCGCCGATGGTCTCCCGCACAGCGCAATCCAGGTCCGCCGTGATCGAGAACTCCATGCCCTGCTTGAGACAGTACTCCATCACAGCCAGTCTGTAGCCCGCGCTATCGGACCTCACCCGCAGCTTGGTGCCCTGCGCAAGCATCCGGCGGCACTGGCCCAGAAGGCTGCGCAGCTGCGACTGCGGCGAACTATTCCCAGGGCGGAATTCAGGGCTCCTGACATCAGGCTGGAGTCGACATCCAACGTCAGGTGTCCGGGACTAATCCAGGCAAGGCGTCGAGATCCTTGATCAGGTTGCTTCGGTGGGCCAGCTCCGTCAGCAGCGGCAAGCCGGCGAACGAGGTGCTCTATTTCTCGCCCGGCGGGGATAGCCTTGCCTGCGGATTCGGGCGGCGCCGCAGGCGGCGCCACGAGTGTGCCCGGGCACAGCTGCTTAGCCGAGGATCGGGGGGGCGGCCCCCGCTTGATTCCTCGACGGCGATTTGCTAAAGTAATACGCCTTTTCGGCACGAATTAACTAAAAGACAGCACAGGATGGACTGCTGGAGGCTCAGCGGTCCCCGGGATCGCGTTCTATGCATTTGAAAAGCATCGAGATTCAGGGCTTCAAATCCTTCGCGGATAAGACCCGGATCGAGGTCAAGCCGGGGATCACCGGCATCATCGGCCCCAATGGCTGCGGCAAATCCAACATCATGGACGCCATCCGCTGGTGCATCGGCGAGATGTCTTGGAAGTCCCTGCGCTCCGACTCCATGGTGAGCGTCATCTTCGCGGGGACCGAGCGCCGCAACGCGGTGGGCCTGGCCGAGGTCACCCTCACTTTCGACAACGCGCGCAACCTGCTGCCCGTGCCTTACAGCGAGATCCAGGTGTCGCGGCGGATCTTCCGGTCCGGCGAGTCGGAGTACTACTACAACAAGACCCAGTGCCGTCTGCGCGACATCCGCGAGCTCTTCCTCGACACCGGCATCGGCAACTCGGGCTACGCCATCATCGGGCAGGGCGACGTGGACTTCATCCTGCGGTCCAAGCCCGAGGACCGCCGGGCGCTGTTCGAGGAGGCGGCCGGGGTATCCAAGTACAACGTCAAGCGCGAAGAGGCCATCCGCAAGATGGAGCACGTGGAGGTGGACCTGGGGCGCCTCCAGGACTCCGTCGCCCTCATCGACGAGCAGATCAAGAAGCTCGACTCGGACGCCCGCAAAGCCAAGCTCTATCAGAAATACAAGGCCGAGCTCGCTTCGATGGAGGCCGGCCAGATCCTCGGCGAGGTTCGCAAGCTCGACGCGGACCTCAAGACCCAGGAGGAGCAGGCGGGGCCCCTGCGGGAGCGGATGACGGCCATGATATCGGTCGTCGACGCCGACGACGCCCGCCTCGCGGCCCTGCACCTGGAAAAGGCCGCGCAGGACGCCGCGGTCCTGGCGTCCAACCAGAAGGTCGCCGCGCTGCAGTCGGAGATCCGGATGCTGGACGAGCGGGTCCGCAACGCCAACGATTCCGCGGCCCGCGTCCTGAAGAACCTGGAGGACTCCCGCGAACAGCTGGAGGCGGAGCGCGGCCGCGCCGCGGCCATGGACCCCGAGATCGGCGGCGCCCGCCAGGCGCACGCCGAGGCCGCCGCGGCGCTGGAGCAGTGCCGCCGCGAGGAAGAGGAGTTCCGCGCGGAGCTCAACCGTCTGATCGAGGAGCGGGACGCGGCCCACGAATCCGCCAAGGCCATCCGCCAGAAGGCGCGCTCCGTCTCCGAGACGCTCCAAGGGACTTCCCGCGAGGAGTCCGCGGCCCAGAGCCGCCAGGACAAGCTGGGCTACGAGCTGGAGCGCAACCGCAAGGAGACCGAGACCCTCGAGACCAAGCTCCAGGACCGGCGCGACGAACTCGGCCGGCTGGAGGGCGCCGCGGGAGAGCAGCGGTCCCGGCTGGACCGCGCCTGTCAGACCGTCGCGGAGCTCGAGACACGGCGCACGGACCTCTCCGGGCAGCACGCCGGCACCGGGGACGCCATCGTGGCGATGCGCGCGGAGGCCGCCGCCCTGAAGGCCCGGATCGAGGCCGTCGAGTCGCAGGGCGGCCAGGACCCCTACTGGGTCGGCGCGCACGCGGTCACCGACGCCGGGATCCCGGGGATCGCGGGCACCGTGCGCTCCCTGCTGCGGGTGCACGACGAGCACCGCGTCTTCGTCGAGGACGCCCTGGGCGACCGGCTCTACGCGGTCGTGTGCGACGATGTCGCCGCCGCGCGGGCGGGGATCGAATTCCTCAAGTGCTGCGGCCGGGGCCGCGTCCGGTTCCTGGTGTCCAGCGCGCTCCCCGAGGGTCCCCTGTCCTCGGCGGAACTCCCGTCCGGCGCGCGGAACCTGTTGGAAGCGGTGAGCTTCGACCCCGCGCACGAACGGGTGGTCCGGCATCTTTTGGCCGAGACCTTCATGCTGGACGGAGGGCTCTACGGCCGCTGCTGGGTATGCGGCGGCGCGCGCGAGGGCGAATCCCTCCAGATGCAGCTGTCGGACATCGGGGAGCTGCGGGGCCGTCTGGAGCGGTTCCACGGCCGCCTGGAGGCCGAACAGCGGCGGAAGGCGGAGCTGGAGGAGGCGATCCGCGCGGCGGACCGGTCGCTCGCGGAGGCCCGCGGCCGGCGGGAGACGGAATCCGCGGCGTTCCACCGCCTGGACGGGGAGCTCCAGAACAAGCGGGAAGGCCTCAAGCTCGACGAAGGACTGCGGACCTCGATCCTCGTGGAAACCGAACGGCTCGCGTCGGATATCACGGCCCTGCAGGAGCAGCGGTCCGGGCTCGGGCGCCGTCTGGAAGAGCTCCGGGGTCAGGAGGCCGCTCTCCAAGGCGAGGCGGACGCGGCCCAGGCCCGGGGGGCGCTCATCCACGACGGGGTCCAGCGCAAGCTCGGCGAAGAGACGCACTTCAAGCAGGTGCTCCAGGACCGCGGCGAGCGGGAACGGATCATGAAGGACCGCCGAGACCGCCTCGTGGCGGATAAGGCCGGCATCGAGGCGTCGGCGCTCAAGCGGCAAGATCAGCAGGGCGCCTGGGAGCGCGACCTGAAGGAGTATGCCGGGGTCGTCGCCGATTCCAACCGGCAGCTCGAAGGCCTGCATCGGGGTCTCGCGGGCGGCGAGGGTGAGCTGCGGGTCCTGGTGGAGAAGCAGCAGTCCCTGCAGAAGGACTCCGAGGACCTCGAGGCCAAGCTCAAGCAGTCCCGCCACGACGCCGACGCGCTGCGGGAGGACCTGAAGAACGCGGAGCTCCGCCTCTCGGAGCTCAAGAACCGCCGCCACTACCTCTGCGGCCGGCTCTGGACGGAATGGCAGCTGAGCTACGAGGAAGCGGCCCTCCGCTACCAGGAGCAGCCGGTGGACGAGGAGCGCCTGCAGTTCCTGCGCCGGCGCATCGAGGCCCTGGGGAACATCAACATGGCGGCCCCCGAGGAGTACGAGGACTTCGTCAAGCGCCGCGACAACCTCCAGGCCCAGATCGACGACCTCAACCAGGCCCGCCAGGACCTCCACTCCGTCATCGCGAAGATCAACGCGGCGACCCGGGAGAACTTCCGGCAGACGTACACCGAGGTGCGCGAGCATTTCCGCCGGCTCTACGGCATCCTCTTCGAGGGCGGGGAGGGGGACGTGGTCCTGACCGATCCCGAGAACCTGCTGGAGACCGGGGTCGAGATCGTGGCGCAGCCCCCGGGCAAGCGCCTGCAGAGCATCTCCCAGCTCTCCGGCGGGGAGAAGACTTTGACCGCCATCGCGCTCCTGTTCGCCTTCTTCATGGTGAAGCCGTCGCCGATGTGCATGCTCGACGAGGCCGACGCGGCCCTCGACGACGCGAACATCGACCGCTTCGTGGCGATGCTGCGGGAGTTCACGGACAAGACCCAGTTCCTCATCGTCAGCCACAGCAAGAAGACCATGGAGGCCTGCGACGCCATCTACGGGATCACCATGGAGGAGTCGGGGGTGAGCCAGATACTCTCCGTCGACTTCCGCAAGAAGAGCGGGACCGAGGCGGCGGTCGACGGCGTCGTCGAGACTCTCATCGGCGCCGCCCCCGATCTGGCCTTGGCGCCGGGCGCCGCGGGAGAGGCCGCTCCCGCCGAGGACGCTCCGCGCTGAGCCATGCTCTGGGGGGTATTCTCCGACGTCCACTCCAACGCGACCGCCATGCAGGCGGTCCTCCGGCATCTGCACACCTCCGGGGTGGAGGGCTACGTCTGCTGCGGCGACATCGTGGGGTACGGCCCGGACGCCGACGACGTCATCGAGATGGTGGCCAGCCTGCCCTCCTTGCACGCGGTCCGCGGCAACCATGACCTGGCGGTGCTCGGGCGGATGGACATCGCGTGGTTCAACGAGGCGGCCCGCGCGGCCGTGGAGTTCACCCAGCGGACCATCAGTCCGGGCAACCTGGCGTGGCTCAAGGACCTTCCCCCCCAGGTGCACTCGGAGCGCTTCACGGTCGTCCACGGCTCGCCGCGCAACCCGGCCGAGGAATATCTGGTGACGGTGCAGCAGTTCCACGACAACACCGCCTACATGAAGTCCTCACCCTGCTTCGTGGGGCACAGCCATGTGCCGGTCTGCTTCCTGATGAAGAAGCCGGTGAGCTACGTGGAGCACGGCGTCCTGGCCAAGGATCAGAAGATCCTGGTGCAGACGGGGATGCACTGCGTGGTCAATCCGGGTTCCGTCGGTCAGCCGAGGGACCATGACCCCCGCGCCTCCTGCGGCATCTACGACGACGAGAGCCGCGTGTTCGCCCTGCAGAGGGTCGAATACGACGTCGACGCGGTGAAGCAGCGGATGGCCTCGGTCGGCCTCCCCGAATTCCTCGCTTCCCGCCTTTCCTACGGGCAGTAGGACCCCCGAAAGGCCCTTGAAATTGTAACACCCGGGCGTTATATTCATAATACAGATATGGAGCCGTCAGCGCGCGCGGCCGGGGCCTTTTCCCTGGGGGGTATGGGGAGACGGGGGCAGATCGCCATCCCGTCCTTGTTCCTCATCCCGTCTTTGTTCCTTTTCGTGTTCCTGATCTTCGAGACCGCCAAGCTCTCGCGCGAGAAGATCCGCCACCAGTTCGCCCTGGACTCGGCCGCCTTCATCGAGGGCACGAACTATTCGGATTTCCTGAACCGCTCCGCCTACGTGAACGGCGCCTTCCCGGAACGCATCTTCCACGAGGGGTTCTACAACACCTGCATCGAGAAGAAGGATTCCACGGGCGGGGACTGCGGCTCCCGGGGCGACCGGCTCTTCAACATCCTCTACAAGAACGGCGCGTTCCCGCGCCGCAGCGGGTCGGCCGACTCGACCCTGGAGTCCCTGGACGAGGAGCCGAGCTGGATGATCCGCTTCGGCGGCCCGAGCGCGGGGAAGAACACCAACCCTCCCGACATGGGGAGCGGGCGCCTGGATACCACGACCCTGCAGGACGCCCTGGACTACTGGCTGAGCTGGGACGACGCGCAGGACATCTACAAGCTCTACGTGCAGATCTACCAGCTCCTGGGCTCGGTGGAGGGGGCCCAATACGAGGTGTTCTGCCGGCTGACCGGGGCCAACGGCTGCACCGCGGGCTCAGGCAACGCCCACACCTTCTTCCGCAAATCCTACTGGCTCAACACCAACGACGACATCAACATCGCCGCCGAGGGGGCGTCCTATTTCGCCTCCTACTCCTTCAAGCCGGAGCCGTACTGCATCCAGGAGATCATGCTGGTCGGCAACAAGCCCACGAGCAACCCCTTCCAGCCCTACATGCAGTGGGGTCCCAAGGACCCGGTGCAGATGCCGGAGACCATCTCGGGCTGCAAGCCGGGGCCCGGGCTTTTCCAGGTCGAGGCCATCCCGGATTCGCATCTCGACAGCCTGGCGAACTCGCACGCGCCGTATTCTCTTTTCGGGATCAGCTCTCCAGGGTACCCCATCTTCCAGCACTGGGGACAGGACACGCTCGGGAGCAACTATTTCAACGTCAACTTCCTCAACGAGGTGCGCTGCACCGGCGCGCAGGGTGGGCCGTGCGTCCACGCGACGGTGTCGGTGTCCGGGGGCAAGCTCTGGCCCAGCCCCACGCCCAAGTTCCAGACTCGTCTCCACCCATGAAAGCCAACGCATTTCCAGAGGGCTTTCAGGGCAACGACGCTGCCGCGCCGATGTCCATGAGCGCGACCAGATATTCCGAGCGCGGGCAAGCTACTACGGAGGTCGTGCTGCTCCTGCCCTTGTTCATGTTCTTCCTGTTCGCGTTCTCCAAGGTCTTCGCGACCCTGATCCTGATCCAGAAGATGGAGGTCGCTTCCTTCTATGCGGCGCGGCGGTGGCAGTTGGAGTCGCACCGGAACGTGGCGCATGAAAGCTTCGACAACGGCACCCTCTGTCCCGACATCGAGCAGAAGGTCAAGGAATACCTGGGGTATTTCGATGCCACCACCAAGAGCTTCCTGGGGATCCAGACCGTCAGCGTCTGTCCCGTCCAGCGGACCCAGGTCTGGAACGTCGTCACGCTCACCGTATTCACCAATCCCATCGACCTCCCCACCATGAAAACGGGGGGCTATAAGTTCGAGGTCGTGAAATACGTCCCGAACCGCGACCGCCCCATCGCCTTCGTCCTGCCCGGACTCAACGCCCCATAACCCGTTTGCCGGGGGCGGGAACAAAAGAGTATCCTATGGTGTCGTATCGCAGGGTGAGCGATGCTCTGGGCTAAACTGAAGCTGTTCATGCAGCGGTACTGGATCTGGGTCGCCGTCGCGGCGGTGGGCCTGATCTCCATCGTCATGCCCATGTGGTACCTGGCGGGGATGGAGGAGAGCGTCCGCCGCTACATCGTCGGCATCAACGTCGCCTCCCTCCCCTGGGGCATACTCCAGACCCTGATCTTCGTCGGCTTCCTATATCTCCTGCAGTACGGCGGCGGGTTCGTGCGCTTCAAGAAGGCCAAGGTGGACGCCAAGGACGTCAAGGTCCGCTTCGCGGACATCATCGGCCTCACGGAGTCCAAGAAGGAGGCCTGGGAGGTGGTCCAGCTCATCAAGGACCGCTCCAAGCTCCGCCAGGTGGGCGGCGGCATCATCCGCGGTATGCTGCTGCTGGGGCCTCCGGGCTGCGGCAAGACCATGCTGGCCAAGGCCATCGCCACGGAGGCGGGCATCCCCTTCCTCTCCGTCGCGGGCTCGGAGTTCGTGGAGATATTCGTCGGCGTGGGCGCGGCCCGCGTGCGCAAGCTCTTCAAGCAGGCCCGGCAGTACGCCGAGGCCTACGGCGCCTGCCTCATCTTCATCGACGAGCTCGAGGTCCTGGGCCGCAAGCGCGTGTTCCACGATGCCTTCGGGGGCTCTTCGGAGGGGAATTCCACCCTGAACCAGCTTCTGGTGGAGATGGACGGCATCGTGGATTCGGACGCCCATGTCGTGGTGCTCGCGGCCATGAACGCGGCCGAAGACGTCCTCGACCCCGCCCTGCTGCGCCCCGGCCGCTTCGACCGCAAGATCCAGATCACCCGGCCCAATCTGGAGGAGCGGCAGCGGGTCTTCGAGCACTACGCCAAGAGGATCAAGATGGATCCGAGCATCGATTACGGGCGCTTGGCCCGCAAGGCGGTCTACCGGACCCCCGCGGACATCGAGAACATCCTCAAGGAAGCCGCGCTCATCGCGGTGCGCAAGAAGAAGGACATCGTCACTTACAAGGAAATCTCCGAGGCCATCGAGCGCATCGAGCTCGGGGTCGCGCACCGGCTCAACATGACCGACCGCGAGAGGGAGATGACCGCGTACCACGAGGCCGGACATCTCGTCATCCTGTACCTGACGCATCCCACGGAGGACGTGTTCAAGGCTTCCATCATCCAGCGGGGAAGCGCTCTGGGCGTGGTCCACCATTCTCCTCGGGAGGAGATGCATACCCGGGACCGGGATACGTACCTGGCGAACATCAAGGTCTCCCTGGGCGGCTACGTCGCCGAGAAGTTCAAGTACGGGGTGACTACGGACGGCGTCAGCTCTGATTTTGCCAGCGCCGCCCTGCACGCCGACGCCATGGTCTGGCGCTTCGGCATGGGGCCGGACGGCCTTATCGGGGATTTTTCCACCTTGCAGCAGGAGCATCTTTCCGAGTCGCTCAAGCAGGCTCTCAACGAGCAGACCCAGCGCATCCTCCGGCAGGCCCTCTCCGAGGTGGAAGGGACGCTCAAGGCCGAATGGGCCATCGTGGAGCGCTTCGTCAATGAACTGCTGCAGCATGAAGAGCTCGATTACGATGAAATCGCTCTGATTTTTCAGGAGTACGGCAAGACCCCCCCGAAATTGGCGCCGCAGGTCGTCCGCCCGGCCCTGCCCGCGGCCGGAGAGGGCGCGCAGCAGCGGCCTCCTTTCGCTCCCCCGGACATGCCGAATTCGTCCGAAAATCCCACCCTTTAACGCGGAAGCTGGGCCCCCGTCCGAGGCCCTTGACAAATTCTTCGGCCGTCTTTACACTGATAACGCAGCATAAGGCGCGCCATGGAGACCCTATCTACGTCGAGCTCGGACCCGCTCAAGGACCATTGGTGGGTATTGGTCCTGGCGGCCTGTTTCGTGATCGGCTGGCTTGCGCTGGCCACTCCGCCTGAGACCGGGTCCGAATCCGTGCAGGTAGCGAGCGCGCCCGAGTCCGACGATGCCCTGAAGTCGTTGGACGCCGCGGAAAATCCCGTGGGGGCGCCGGGGTCCGCCCTGGGCATCCCGGAGAGTGCGGGCGGATCGTACGGCCGCGCCTCCGACGGCGCCGGGGCGTCGAGTTCCCTCTACACCGCCCCCGGCGGAGCCGCCGGAGCCCCGATCGCCGACGCGGCGGCCCCCGCGGCCAAGCCCGCGGCGGAGAACGGGGACACGCTGGTCCAGGCGATGCGGAAGGTCGCCTCCAGCACCCCCGCTCCCGCGCACGGCAGCTGGGGCGACAAGTCGGCGCGCACTGGGCTCGCCAAGCCCAAGGCCAGTTTCGACCAGGTCGGGTCGTCCCGGGGCGGGCAGGGGACGAGCACCTCGGCCTCGTTCCAGGTGGTCAACAAGGCCTTCGGCCTCGGCGGCGACCCCGGGAACCCCTCTCTGGGCGGGGCGCTGTCGGACGGCAGCAAGCTCGCGCGCGCGGGCGGCCCCGAGAACCGTTCGCTGAGCGGTCTGGGGGAGGCCAACAAGGTGGCGCTGTCGAGCCTCAAGGGCCCCGACGAGTCCATGGCGGGCGGCGGACGCCAGACCTTCGACCAGAGCGCGGCGCAGCAGGGCGCGATGTCCCAGCTTTCCGCGGCCGGCGGAGTCGGCGTGCGCGACGACAGCGGCGTCCCCATGAACCTGAAGGACAACGACCCGAAGAAGCTCGATCAGAAGGAGTTCGAGGTCCCGGCGGTCAAGGACACCGCGGCGGTGACCTCCGGCACCTCGATGGAAGAGAAGCTCATGATGATGGCGGCCTCCGCCATCGTCGGCGGGCTGGCCGGTCCGATGGCCGGCGGCATGGTGATGATGATGCTGCAGCAGGAGTCGGCGAACAAGAAGTAGCTTTGGTGGGGGATAGAATCATGGAAAACGACCCCGTCGGACCCGAGATTCCCAAGATCGAGAGCGAGGTGATGCGCTCCGAATCCGAGAGCAAGGCGGGATTCCTCCCGGTCCTGTTGTCCAAGCTCGGCCTCGGCGGCGCCGGAGGCGCCGCCGCGGGAGTGGGCAGCGGCATCATCGCGAGCAAGGCCGGGATCGTCGCCCTCATCGTGGCCGGCTCCTCGGTCGCCGCCGGCATCACCATGCTTACCAGCGTGGGCAACGAGTCGCGCAACGCCTCCGTGCAGGATTCCTCCGCGGTCTTCGCCTCGCTGGACGCGCAGTCGGCGGCGGCGGCGAAGAAGGCCGCCGAGGAGAAGGCGGCGTCGGTGTCCGCGGTCGGAGCGGACGGCGCTTCGGGGTCGCTGGGGTTCTTCAACGAGGCCAATAAGGGCGCGGTGTCGGACCCGACCGCGGCGCCCAAGGCGGAAGGGGAGGGCTCCGGGACGGCGACGGAATGGTCCGATTCCGCGGCCAAGGATTCCGGGGTCAAGGCGCCCGAGCACGACACGCAGGCCTCCGCCGCGTCGCCCTCGGCCGCGACCGCCAAGGTCTCGGCGGGCTTGAGCCGGCCCACCATGGCCAAGAAGCAGGGTTTCGGGGGCGCGGGCGGGGGCGGGACGAGCGCGACGCTCGTCGCTTCCGCGAACATGGGCGGGACACCCGCTTCCCGGACCTCGGGCGGGGCGGCTGGCGGCCGGATGGGGGCCATGGAGAACTCCTCGCGCGGCGGCCGGGCCGCGGGCACCAAGATGACCGCCAACCTGCGGACCAAGAACATGGCGGGCGAACAGCTCAAGGCCCATAGCGGAGTGACGCGGGGCAACCTCGCCTCCGGCAACGTCTCCAGCCAGGGCGCGGGCACGGTCATGGACGGGGGGCGCGGCGGCGGCGGGAGCATCGGCGCCGGCGGCGGCGCGATCGCCGGCGGCGGCGTGGGCACCGGCGCGGCGGGGCTGGATACCGGGAAGGTATCGGAGAACACGAATCTGGACACCAAGGAAGTCCCCAGCGCCACCTCGTCGGACGACGACGGTGAGGACAAGGCGAACTATCAGACCGAGATGTACACGGCGCTGGGCTGCATCGCCCTTTGGGTCGGCTGCATGGTCGCCCTGGGCTTCATTAAAAAGAAGATAAAGGCCCTGGCCGCGGTAGCCATGACCCCGACCGCGGCGGCGGAGATCGCGTCGCTGGTGACGATGGCGAAGCTCGTGGTGGCGGTCGCGACCATAGCCGCAGGGGTGGCGGTCGCCATGGGCGCCTCCATCGTCGATAAGGGAGAGATGATGATCGGCGGCCTCATTGCCGCGGTCGGCGGCTTCATGCTGGTCGACGGGGCGGTGCGTCTCTACAACCTGTTCAGCGAGGACCCGCCCGGAGAAACGGCGACCGTGGCCGAGGCCACTAAGTACAGCGAGAATTTCGGCGGCGGGTTGATGTCGGTCATGAAGGACATCGACATCTTCGGCGCCGGCGCAGCGGCTCCAAAGTGACGCGCGGGAGGGATATATGAGCAAATCTGATAAGGAAGAGAAGAAGGCAGTCCCTCCATGGATGACGAATCTGGCCAAGGTGGGAGGCTCCGGCGGGAGTTCCGGCTTCGGGGGGGGCGCGGGAAGCGGGCTGGGGTTCTTGGGCAAGCTCCAGGCCCTCATGGCCGCTCCCAAGGTCGTGGTGGCGCTGACCGTGGCCGGCGGCCTGGCTCTCGGCGGCGGCATCGCCTTCCGGCAGACCGACTCGGTGAAGGGTCTGCGGCCGGGCGCCAAGACGCACGTGAATTTCGACCGCCAGGCGCTGGCCATCGAGAAACCGTCGGGGCTGTTGCCGGGAGCCGGGCCGGAGAAGGATTCGGCTCTCGTTCTGGCGCAGAAGGCGAACCGCGGCGCCCTGGACGCGGCCGCCGCGGCCGCGGCGGCGGAGGGCGAGGGCGCGGAGGGCGGCGCGGAGACGGCGACCGCCGACGCCGCGGCGGCCGATCCGGCCGCCGGCGAGGCCAAGACGGACCCGGCGGCCGCCGGGGACGCGATGGCCGCCGCGATGACGGCGCAGGGGGTCTCGGCCAAGGCCGGGGCGGGAGAGGGCGGCCTGGGCCGCAAGTTCGGCTCGCTGTCGAGCTCTATCGGAGGCGGGGGCAGTACGAGCGCGTCCATGTCCAGCGCGGGGCCGGGGCGGAACGTCTCTGGGGCGCAGGGAGGACAACTGCGGGGCATGTCCCAGAACGCCAAGGCGGACGTCATGTCCGGAGGGAAGTCCGCGGCCCGCTCCGCCGGGAAGAAATCGGTGATGGGCGCCTCCGCGGACCGTCTCAAGGGCATGAGCGGGGCCATGGGCAGCGCCGCGGGCAAGAACCCCGAGGTCGGGGCCGCCACGGGGAACCAGCAGTGGGACAACTCGCCGACCGGCAGCAGCCTGGCCGGGCCTTCGGGCGGGGGCATCGGCAGCGACGGGTTCTCGGACTCCGGGACCACGAGCAACGGTTCGCCCCTGAGCGAGACCTCGGGCAGCAAGAGCTGTCCTTCGGGTTGGACGGGCACTCCGCCGGACTGCGAAGCGCCCGATACCGACAGCGGCGGGAACTCGGGGATGAACCTCACTCCTTATCAAGGCATGGTGGACCTGGCCGTGCTGCTGTTGGGCATAGCCACCTTCATCATGCTGATGATCGGTATATTTGGGAAAGCGGCCTGGTTCACGGCGGCGGCGGCGGCGATGCTCATTAAGGTCGTCATCGGGATCGGCGCGGTGGTCGCGCTCATGGGCGCGGGCATCATGATGATGGGGCAGACCGGGCAGGGGGCGCTGTTCGCGGGTCTCGGCAGCATGACCGCCATCTTCGCCTACCTGGCGTTGGGCGATGGCGGCGAGGGTTTCAAGGTCGAGACCGGCACGCAGTGCATGGCCTTCAGCAGCGCGGCCATGGCCGCCCTGGGCGGCGGGTTGGGCGGTTTCTCGACGGGGGATCACAAGGCGTTCGACGAGAACGACGACGATTGACGGTGGTGCCGGGCGGGTTAGGGGAGGGGTTATGAGCGATTCAGAGAGAGAGAAGAAAGGCGGAGGCGCGGCGCTCCCTTGGATGAGCGGAGCCTCCAGGGTTCCCCAGAGCGCTGCGGTCCGGCTGGCGGAGACCATCGCCAAACTCGGAGGCATGACGGGCCGGGCCGGCATCGGACAGGCCGCCGCGATGCACGCCAAGCTCCTCGGCATGGCCAAGGTGGGTCTCGCCCTCATGACCGTCGTCGGCGCGGGGGTGGGCGGCTACGGCATTTACGACATGGGGCGGCGCGGCGGGTTCGGGGTCGACAAGAACGCTCCGAAGTCCTCGCAGCTCTTCATGCCCCGGCCGCCTTCCGAGGACGTCAACCTCGAACGCGGCGTATTCGCGGGCGGGGGGCAGTCCGCCCTGACCATGGCGCACGACGCCAATAAAGGCGCTTTCGGCGCTCCCACGGTCGACGCCGCGGCGGACGCCGGCGCGGTCAAGGACGACGAGTTCAAGGACGCCAACGCCGAGGGCGAGGGCAAGGCCGCGGCGCCCGGGACACCGGATGCGGCGGCCATGGCCGCGCAGATGGCGGGAGCCATGGGCGGCGATGCCAAGGCGGAGGGGAAATCGGCCAAGGATGGGCTCGGCCATAAGTTCGGCGGGCTGAGCGCCGGAACGGGCGGCGGCGGCACCACGGCCTCGCTCTCCGGCGGTCCGGGCATGTCCGGAGGCATCGGCGGAGCCGGCTTCAAAAAGCCTCTCTCTAACAGCAAGCTCTCGGCCCTGTCCAAGGGGCGCGCGGCCCAGATGAACCGGAGCAAGACCGCGGCCGGGCAGGGGAAGAAACTCGGCGTCCGGAGCGCCACCGGCAACAAGCTGTCCAAAATGTCGGGCGCCATGGCCTCGGCCAACACCAACCCTGACGCCGCGGCCGCCACGCATTCCCAACAGTGGGACAATGCCGGGGACCCGGGTCAGGGCATCACCGGCGCCGGGGCCGGCGGCATCGGGGACGGCGGCGGCTTCGGCGCGGATGAGGGCGGCTCGAACGGCGGGCCCACCGATACCGGGAGCACGAGCAGCGGCAACACCGGCAACGACTCCAGCGGGAGCGACGTGCCCGACGTCCCGGATAGCGGGAACATGACCCCGTATCAGGCCCTAGTGGATCTGGCCGTGATGATTCACTTCATGGTCACCATCCTCCTGCTGGTGATCTGGATCGCGTCCCTGCTTGGGGACACTCCGTTCACGGCGTTCATGAAGGCGTATGGGCTCATGATCCTCAAGATCGTGATCGCGCTCTCCATCCTGGAGACTCTCTGCGGTGTGGGCATCATGATGATGGGCCAATCCGCCCAGGGCGGCTTGTTCACCGCGATGGGAGGCATCACGGCGATTATGGCGTGGATAGCGTACGCGGGGGCGGAGCAGTCGGCGGAATACTGCGCGACGACCTCGGCTTGGGCCTCGGGACTCGGTGCGCTGGTGCAGGGCGCCATGGGCGCCAGCGTCTTCAGCACCGGGGACCACACGCCGTTCGAGGATGACAGCGGCGACGACAGCGATTCGTGATCCGGGCGGGGAGGTCGGCGCGCGACGCGCGCCGGCCCTCCCCGGGCGGGCCGTAAGGGCGGGTTGAAAAGATGAATAAAACGAGGAATTTACCCCGGGACCTCAGGACCCTTGACAAGTCAAGTGGCCCTCTTTACACTAATAGCACAGAACTTATTTGGCTCTCTTCGGGGGAAAGCCCGATGAGCGTCGGTTGCTCGTCGGAGTGGTGGCACGGGGGTGCCGTATGAGCCAATTCCTTCAGCGTAACAAGCGGAAAGGCGCGTTGGCCGCGCTGCTGCTCATGCTCCGGCGGGGCAAGGGTCTGGCGGCGCTGTTGATGATGATCCTCATGCTGTCCTCGGTCTTCATCGTGCCGAGCGGCTTCTTCATGGGCATCCCCTGGGTGGCCAAGGCGGTGAACATGCTGGGGCTGGCGGCCCTGTTCGCGGACAGCGGGAACGGCGGCTTCTCGGAGTTCGCGGAGGCCCTGCGCAACGCGCGGTCCAGCCGGAACCTCATGCCCACCGGGGCGTACCGCTCCCGGAGCGGCGGCATGAACCTGTCCCAGTCCGGCATGGACCTGGTGAGGGGCGAGCTGCGGGACGGCCAGGCGAAGACCTATGACGGGGTCGCCAAGGACGCCGGCGCGTCGGTGGACGGCGTGCTCCGGCCCGAGGATTCCAAGAAGATGCACGAAGGGGTCGCGCTGAGCGAGGGCGAGCTCGCCGACGGCCTGCTCAAGTCCGCCATGGCGGGGACCTTCGCCCAGGGCGGCGGTCCCGGCGGGGGCGTGTTCTCGGACCGCATGGGCCTGCGCGGCGGCTCCGGCGCCAGCGGCTCGATGTCCTTGGCCACCACGGGCGGGGTGGGCAACACCAGCGGCGTGAGCAAGTCCGGCGGGGCCCGAGGCGGCGCCGGCGCGGGCCGGGCGGTGACGCGGGACACCCGTCTCGCGAGTTCGGTGTTCCGGGGCGGGGCTCGCGGACAGAGCTACCTCTCCGGAGTCAACGGCGGCCAGCTGGGTAAGATGGTCCCCGGCGGGACCAGCTATCAGCGGGCGTACGGAGGGGGCGCCTCGGCGGCCGCGGATTCCTGCTTCACGGGGGCTCCCGCTATCGGCCCCGCACAGCAGAAGGCGTACGTGACGGGCGGGCATCGGGCCCAAGGCACGCCGACCTCGGCGGACGCGAACGGGGAAACCTTCAACAGCCTCGCGGCCGGCTGCGTCCTCGGCGAGGTGGCCAGCCCGCCGACCTGCATCAGCGACTGCCCCGGAGAGTTCGCCAGCGGCGTGAGCGGCGCCATCTACGACGGCAACAAGGTGGACGAGGGGATGATCGCGTCCCCCAACGAGCCCGTGCCGGTGACCCCCGACATGACCGAGGTGGGGGGGCTCCTGGACCAGGCCAACCAGATGGAAGAAGACGCCAAGAAGTGCGAGGAGGCCGAGGCGACCTACGGCCCCCAGGAGCGCCAGCTTATGTCGGACATCCAGGAGTTGTCGAGCGAGGCGTCCGCGACCTGCGGCGGCGGCGGCTGCGAGGACAACGAGGATGCGTGCCGGTCGCTGTGCAATCAGATGACGAGCAAATGCAACGAATATAATACGGTGGCGGCACAGAAGGCGGCGGCGTGCCCGTTGAGCAACGGCCAGTTCGAGGCGATGGACTGCGCGATAGGCGGCGGCTGCTGACACTGGAGGAACCATGACTCCGCAAAACGAACCCCCCAAGATCCCGTCCTTGAAGCCCGTCCAGAAGGACGAGGAGAAGAAGTCCGGCTCGGGCCCCCTGGCCGGCACCGGTAAGCCCGCGACCAGCACCGGCTTCCGGTTCCCCGGCCTGGGCAAAGGCGGCCTGCCGAACCTCCGGGTGCGGGGTCTTCCCAGCGGGACCTCGGTCATCGACCGCCTCAAGAACCTGCGCAAGAAGGACATGATGTTCATCTTCGCGGGGCTCGCGGTGCTCTGCATGGCTCCGTTGGCCGAGCATTTCATGATGAGTCCGGAGGAGGAGGCGGGCAATCTCCAGGAGGGCTTCGACAGCAAGGGTCCGCTGTTCCCGGACGGGACCACTATCTATGAGAGCGGGACCGGCGGGTTCTCCCCCGGCGGCCTGGTGGGCGCGGGCACCGACGTCATTACGCCGCTCAACGTCCGCGACCCCAGCGCGCTGGTGATGGGCCCCGGGGCCACCCGCAAGCCGGAAGCCGTGGTGGCGCCGCCGCCCGCGGCGCCGGAGAAGCCCGAGCCCGCGACGGATTGGAAGCACGCCTTGGCCGAATCGGCCAAGTCGGGGACCAAGGCGGCCGTGTCCAAGGCCAAGCTGCCCATGCCGAGCGTGAAGATGTCCGGCGCCCTGCGCGGACTCTCCGCCGGCGGCGGCGGCACCAGCGCGTCTTTGAGCCTGGCCGGCTTGAGCGCCGGGAACGTCCCGAGCCGCGCCAAGGACAGCAATTCCCTGACCACCTCCAAAGCCGCTCCCGGCTACCGGGGAGCGAGCAAGCGCAGCACCGACATGTCCACCGGAGCCGAGGGCCTCAAGGGGGCCGGCAGCCGGCAGGCCGACATCCTTAACCGCGGCGGGTCGGCGGCCGGCAACCTGGAGAACGCCTCCAAGGAGACCGTCCCGGGAGGGGGCGGGGCCGGTACCGGCTCCGGGAACCCGACCAAGGACGCGGACGGGAAATCCCCGTCGCACAAGAAGCCGGATGACAATAAGTCCCTGGGCGAATCCCTCGAGTACCTGCGGCAGAAGACCGAGATGCAGAAGGCCCTCGAGCTCAAATGGAAGCGCAAGGAGTGGGAGGAGTTCGGCCGCGGCAAGATGATCGAGGAATCCGTCATCAAGCTCGCGCTCGACAACTTCCTGGGCAAGGGCATCTTCGAGCCCATCGGCAAGGCCATCGGCAAGACCTTCGAGCAGACCATGGCCGGCGGCACGAACCCCAACCTGAGCTGTATCGCGACCGACGCCAACGGGGTCGTGCAGGCGGGCGCCACGCCCTATTCGTTCCCCAAGTCGAGCGTGGACGGCAAGGACTATCAGCTCATGGACAACGGCCTGCTCAAGCAGTACGGCACCGTCATCGCCAAGTGTTCCGGCGACGGGCAGAGCGGGACCCCGAAGCCGCCCGGGGAAGAGGACCCGAACGCGGTCGAGAACATCAACAACGGACCGGGAGGCATGGCGCCCAAGCCCAATGAGTCCGCGGCCACGACGGCGAAGCTGAACGACATGATTACCCAGCACTGCGGCGCCACTCCCACCGCGGATAAGTGGGGCGACGGCACGACCGGGATATGCAAGTCGCTCACGGACATGCAGAAGACGGGCAAGGACACCTTTGGAGGCATCGAGAAGAACAACGAGATTGCCCAGCAGAAGGTGGTGGAAGCCTACGAAAAGATGAAGTACGTCATAGCGCTTCTCAACGGCGGCGGAGATGCGACTTCGATGAAGTCCATCAAGGCGGCCTACCCGCACCTCTTCAAGGGCACCGGGGACAAGCCCTTTGTTCTGTCCAAGAGCAAGGACTCCGTGACCAAGCTGGGGGAGGTCGAAAAGTGCACTGACGAAGCGACATGCAAACCGATCATCGACGCAGCCAAGGAGCTCGTCAGTGGAGATGCGAGCAGCGCGAAGGTGGCCTTGCAGAGCGCGGTGGGCGCGACCGACCCCAAGGCGGTCGATGGAGCCTTGAAGGGCGCGACCGACAACATCCAACTAGCGGTCAAGGGGCTGACGGATGCGGCTGCCATACTTGTGGAGGCCAAGACGGCCGTTACGAAAGGTCAGGCGGGGATCAAGGCCGCGGACACTGAGTTGGGTGCGGTGGGTTCCGGCGACCTTGGGGGGGACGGGAACTACACGGATGACCGCAACAAGCTGGTCGCCGAGATGAACGCGTCCCGCGCCAAGCTCAATGAGGCCCTGACTACCAGCGATGGACTCATCACGGCGGCCAAAAAGGTGCTCGACGACCAGGTGGACAAGGGCGCGGTGCAGAAGGTCTATGGAGACGGCAAGGATGGGAAAGGCGGTCTCTACTCCCAGGTTACGGCCGCGGGTGCTGATGCCGCGAAGATCGTCGACACGAAGTTCCCCGCCGAGTTCGTACCCCCGAAGCCCGACCCCGTTTCCGGAGCGGTGACGGGGGATGTCGACCCGGCAGTGTACTACAAGAAGGCGGCGAAAGAGGTCATAACGGTCCTGGCCGGAGAGGGCGGGACTGGGGAGGGTGCCAGCGGCGGTCTGATGGGGACTCTGGCGCCCAAGGAGCAGCCCATCAAGGACGCCGTCCCGGTCGTGGAGAAGGCCATCTTGGAGGCCAAGACGGCGGTAGACAACAAGGGCGGCACTGCGACGAAGGGCAGCGTCGGGACGGGCACGACCCAGCCGAAGTAGCGGCGGCAGGGGGCGTCTTGAGGACGCGGTTGGGCCGATGGTCCCGGAACATCCTAGGACCATCGGCCCTTGCCGCATCTGGGCCCTTCTGTTACACTGATTGAGCTAGAAGACCCATTCGTCGTCTGGAGAGTGATATGAATACGCCAACCCCTCTGCGTAGTCATTGCGCGTCCATTCTCATAGTCCCCATTTTCCTTATAGCGGGCCTCGCCTCGGCTTTGGCCGCGGCCGAGACCTGGATCAAGGTGACCGTGAACCCCGGCGACCAAGGCGAGCACACCAAGACCTTCTACTATCCCAAGGCGGAGTACAAACCCTGCAAGAAGGGGGAATATGCCCTCAACGCTCTCTATACCACGCTGGACCGCTCCCGGAAAGCCAAGAGCTGGCTCTCCTGCAGCGATAAGGATGGGGAGCAGGTTTCGCTCCAGCCGGAAGCGGGCGACAAGGCCGATCACGCGCACTTCCTGAAAGCGGCGAAATCCGCCGGCGGGGTCGGGTTCGAACGCCAGGAGGTTTCGGTCACGGCGCCCGAGGCCGGCGGCGGCCAGGGGTCGACGAAGATCCTGACCACCGCGGAAGGCAAGCAGAAGTGGAAGAAGATCACCTATCCGGGCCCCGACAAGAAGGACCATGTCTACTATTACCCGCTCGGGGCCGACGGCCAGCCCTTGAAGAGCTACCGCAACAGCGATTGGTTCGGCATCGACCTGTACTCCAAGCCGGAGTTCAACGATAAATGGCGGGTCAAGACGCATTTCCACAAGCTGGCCGCGAACAAGCCGATGACCCTGGATTTCGTCGACGAAATGGGCGGCGGGGAAGTCACGAAGGGCTGGAAGGAGGAGGAGGTCGAGGTCGTGCCGCCCCCGGTCATCCCGGGGAACGGCAACACCGAGGTGCCCAAGCCGGGCGACGGCCAATGGTATGGCGCCGATCCGAACAATCCCGTCAACCGCATCGGAGCGTCCATCGGCGCCGACTACCCGGCGCGGGTGGGGGACATGGTCGCCCGCATCCTCGAGTACATCTGGCCCGAGGCCGACCCCGCGGGGCGCAAATCCTTCATCAAGGATCGGGCGGCCAGCGCGCCCCTGCGCAGCCGGGCCGGCGCGGCTTTGGGAGAGTGGGCCAAGGTCGAGACCAACCGGATGGGGGTGGTGACGCTCTATTACGGCCTGGGCGCCGGGGCCAACCCGCCCGCCTGGGTCACCTCGAATACGACCCTCAAGGACCTCCTGACCAATCCGGATAAACGGCAGGGGAAACTCGCGGTGTTCGAGAAGCTCCTGGACGGCTGTCTCGACCGCTGGGCGGTGGACGGGAAGCCCGGCGGCAGCCGGCCCGCGCACTGCTCCGGCCTCGTGGACGCGAACCAGACGCGCACCCCCCTGGCCTCGGATAAGGCCAATGAATGGCTGGTGGCCATCTCGTCGGACGCGGCGGCCGAGGCCGCGGCCATACTCTACTCCCAGATCCCGGCGGACGTGCTGGCCGGGCTCATCGGCGGGGCCAATCAGCCGCCGGTGGTGCCGGGCGACAACACGGGCGGTCCCGGCGGACCGGGCTTGCCGACTTCCGGCATGACCGGGTCATTCGGGGTGGACAAGCTCTTCGGCAAGTACGGGGACCCCAACGTCTTCATGCTCGACGGACGCAAGCTGGCGATGGTGCTGCGCACCCGGCGCGAGTTCGAGGGCAAGCCTCCCCATGCCGTGATGAAGCAGCAGATCGGCCTCTACGACATCTCCAACGAGAGCGAGATCTACGGCCGGCGCTTCGACCTTGCGGCCAGCGGCGAGTACACCTTCCCGCTGAAGGCGGGCGGGAAGCAGTACACGCTCAAGCTCTCCCCCGAGCGCGCCGATACGACGGTGTCCTTGGCCCGCGCCACCGGCGGCGCGGTCCCCGAGTTCGGTGATCCCAGCCAGAAGTCCCTGCTGACCGTCAACCAGATGTTCCGGTACCGGGCCGAGCAGGTCATCGCGAACGGGCAGCGGACCGTGGTCAACGGGAAGACCTATTACGTGAGCGGGGAGTCCTCCGACAAGGGGGCCCTGCTCTTCTGGTCCGAGGACACGCTCAAGGCGGCGCAGAGCAAGACCGGCGACCCGAGGAACTACAACCCCGAACACCTCGCCCAGGTGAACCAGAAGGTCGGCGGGACGACTCAGAACCTCGCGGGCCAGGTCCACCTCGGCCAGGTCAACGGCAAGTGGATGGACTTGAAGTACAACGATAAGACGGGCATCTGGGAGTCCGTGGACGGCACCGAGCCCGAGGTCAAGGCGCCTGTGACCCCGACCGGAACGGGCAGCACGGACCCGAAGACGGGCTCGGGTTCGACGGACCCGACCACGGGCACGGGCGGCACCGACCCGGGCGACCCGACCAAGGCCCCGGGCCTGAAGCTGCGCGACGGCCGGAATTTCATGCCGGAGGGCAAGGTGGCGTCCCGCCTCAACGGCAAGGTGGCGGAGGGCTTGAAGGACAAGGTCATCTTCCTCGAGAACCCGGATAACACGCTCCCCGGGCAGGGCGTCATCATGCTGGCCGAGAAGATCGTGCCGGAGAAGACCCCCACCCAGTTCGGCTTCCTGCCCTACGCGGACGGGGATGTGCCCGTCGAGATGGGCTCGGACATCATCACCGCCCCGGATTCCGGCCTGGACGTGGGGCGCTACCTGGTCACCAACAGCAAGACCGGCTGGGCCTTCGTGGACCTCAAGACCTTGAGTTTCCCTGACCGCATCGTGACCGGCATGTACAAGCCCGAGGGGGCGGGCAATGCGGTGAGCGACGTCAAGGATGCGGCCCTGCTCCGCCATATCCTGTTCAAGCAGGCCGGCTATCCGGCGGCCGAGGCGGACAAGGCTCTGGCCAACCTGAAAGGAGCCGTCCAGAACCGGACTTGGATGGTGTACGGCAAGAAGTACGGGGAGGCGGATATCGCCTTGTGGGCGAAATTCCCCGCGACGGAGAACCCCAAGGCGATCAAGATCTATCCTGAGCTGGGGAAGGAGGTCCCTCTGGCGGAGGCTCCGGACGTCAACGACAAAGCCCCCGCCGGGAAGGGGATATTGTTCGAAGAGTTGGTCAAGACCGACGCCAGCCTGATGAAATTCGAGGGATTCGACGCGGCCCCGTCCAACTGGCAGCCCTCCGGGAAATGGGAGAAGGTGAAGGAGGAGAACGGCGCCGCGCTCTATAAGGTAAGCCGCACCGACCGGGCGGACCAGTACTATGCCCAGGTCGCGATGACGATCGAGGGAAAGGACAAGAAGACCCAGGCGCCCTTCTTCGTCTTCGACAACGAGCCGAAGAAGGAGAATCGCCAGCGCATCGCCCTGCCGGGCAACGACGTGAAGAATGTCGGGCTCTCGGGGCTGTCTTTGGCGGCTGCCCTGCCTCAGGGCGCGGCGTTCCGGGCGAAGGCGGTGACCGAGGACTTCGAGAAACGGGGCGTGGTCGGAGCCTTCGACGGGCCCGGGGGCAAGAACCCGAGCTGCGTCGGCGTGGTGGTCTGGTGGGGTCAGAGCCTCGCGGACGCCTGCTCGACCTGCGACGGCGCCGAGATGCAGGGCAACGTGTGCGTGAAAAAGAAGAAGTAAGACAAGCCGGGACCCTGGACCCAGCCTCCGTGGGCCTTCGGGCCCCGCGGAGGCTGGGTCTTTTTCCGCTGGCACGGATAGGCCTTTCGTGTTAACCTAAGTCGTGGGAATGCCATGCAGCGTGTCATAGCCTGCGTCCTTTGCGCCTGCCTCGTCTGGGCCTCCGTCCCCGCGCCCGTCTGGTCCGAGGACAAGCCCAAGACCTCCCCGCAGGCCCAGAAGATCGATCCCAAGGAAGCCAAGAAGTTCTTCGACGCCAACAACATCTTCAAGGGCGCCGACGATCCCCTGCGCACCTACTTCTTCGACAAGAAGAGCGGGGGGCTGACCGCCATCGGCGAGATCCTCTACAGCTACCTCAAGGCGGACATCGAGCGCAAGCGCGACTTCAAGGCCCATTTCGAGGCCCTGCGCCAGGCCGGGCCCGCCACGGACAAGCAGCTCCAGGCCGCCGAGACGGCCCGCGGCGACGTGCAGCAGCGCTTCGGGGAGATGTTCAAGCTCTTCGAGCAGGGCGACGGGAGCGTGGACAACGCCTTCCTGCAGAGCGCGCTCCTCAGCGTCTCCTTCGACGGCGCCGTTAAGAACGCCGACGCCAAGGCCCTCACCCAGCTGGACACGGACGAATCCTTCGTCTTCATGGACAGCGAGGGCGTGTCCGTGCGCATGGCCAAGAACAAGGTCTGCCGCCACAAGGACTGGGAGGAGAAGACCGAATCGCTGGTCATGACCCTCAAGCAGTTCGAGAAGTTCAAGGGTCAGCAGGAGTCGTTCGGGGAGTGGCAGAACTGGCTCTGCGGCGAGGGCGGCGGGGTCACCACCTTCAGCCGCGACCTCCAGAAGCGGCAGAAGGAGATGAATCAGAACCGGCCGGCCTGCGCCCAGCCCATCCCGGTCACGGGGCGCTACAACTACGAGATGCTGCAGTACAGCTGGTGCCTGCTCAGCACCGACGTGGAGAACTCCCAGCGGGCCTACAAGATCGACATGATGGTCCGGCTGGCGCGCCTCACCGGCGAGCAGTTCATGGACGACCAGTTCCTCGACGACCACAAGAACGGGAACAAGCTCTACAATTTCCTCCGGGCCAAGGCGGCCAAGGAGAAGCTGGACAAGTACGACGCGCTCTGCGGGCGCAAGGTCGTCTCCGTGCTCGACCTGGTCGAGTGCAAGATGACCAAGCGCAAGGAGTACGTGGACAAGGCCTCCGAGCAGCTCAAGGCCTACAAGGCGCGCACGGAAGGATTCAAGGGCCGGCAGGTGATCTCCGAGGCCGAGATCGCCTCCCTGCAGACCGACGAGGCCGGCATCCGCAAGTTCCTGACCCTGGGCTACGTGGAGACCCAGCGCAACCAGGCCCAGTCCCAGTTGGAAGGGGTCAACTTCGAGCTCCTGTGCAAGAAAGACGACAAGCTCGTGCAGGTGGCCGCGGACAACGAATGCGTGCGCAAGGGGGCTGCGGTGGTGCGCGTCGTCCCCGGGGATTCCCCCGACTCCGAGCGCCTGCGCAAGGCCATCGAGGAAGGACCCTTCTCCGATGACGTGAAGAAGAAGTACATGTCGCGGGCCCAGGATATCGCCGACCGCCTGGGCCGCCTGTTCCGGGTGTTCGGGGAGGTCGAGGACAAGCTGATCCACGCCAACCAGAACGCTCCCATGGGCGAGATCACGGCCGCCCTCACCGCCACCCAGAAGGAGCTCACGGAGACCGGCCTGGACCTGCGCATCTTCACCTCCATCCCGCTGATGGCCCAGCTGGGCAACAAGGAGGACGACGGCTGGAAGCGCTGGGTGGCGCTGCAGACCTCCAAGGGCGTCAACGAACTCGGCAAGCTCTTCGGCGCGAACTGGCGGGAGAAGTACCTCAAGGACCGCTCCACTCTCCAGAAATACCTCCCCATCTTCAGCCAGGTCGCTGCCGCCATCGCCGCGGGCGACTTCGGCAAGGCCCGCGAACTCCTGCTCCAGCTCTCGCCCGAAGCCGTGCGCGGCAACTGGTCCGTCACCCCCGGGGAGTCGGGCGAGGACCCGTCCCGCGGCGAGAGGGTGGAGTCCGTCCTCCAGAGCACCAACGACACCGTGACGCGCCTCATGCGCGAGCACATGTACTGGGACATCGGCCTCGACATCGTGAAGTGGAGCGTGGCCATGGCCGTGTTCGCGCCGGTCGCGAGCGCGGCCCTCTCCGGCATCTCCCGCACCATGATCTCGGTCGCCAACGCGGCCGCCAAGATACCCAAGATCGGCAAATACATCGCCATCATCCCGCGGGTCATCGGCGGCATCGCCGAACACACCGCCATCCGGCTCCAGAGCCTGAGCCCGCACGCCAGCCGCCTGCGCCAGGAGACCATGCTCGGCCGCATGGCCATGGCCGCCACGGTCCGCGCGGTGAACACCGGGGTGCGCCTGGGGGCCTTCTCCCTCGCCCTCTCCGGCGGCATGTCGGGCGGCATCAACTGGGCCATGTACCAGAAGGACCAGCTCCTGGGGCACGACCGGACGCCCTACGGGAGCGGCGGCAAGGCCTTCGTCGAGGGCTGGGCCCAGGGCGCCAAGTGGGCCACGGAGAGCTGGCACCCGATGCTCCTCTTCTCGGGCGTGCCCTCCAGCGCTTTCGAGGAGACGCCCCTGGCCGGGATCACCAAGTCGCTGGCCGACCGCGGCCTCCTGGGCAACGCCGCCGCGGTGGGGGATTGGGGCAAGCGCTCGGTGGGCGGGCTGTTCGGCAAGAACATGGCCGCCGGCAATCTGATGGACGACGCCATGCAATGGATGATGAAGCGCGGCGGCGGCTGGACCGGCGTGGCCACCGTGACCTCCATGGCGGACCAGATGGCGAAGTACACCCTCATCAGCCAGGGGGCGGGCTTCCTCGGCCGCGAGATCAGCTTCCGCACCAACAGCCTGGACCGCGACGACGTCGAGCGGCGCATCAAGCGCGCCCAGTCCGAGGGCATGTCCCAGATGCAGGCGCCCTGGTGGCTGCTGGTCCCCGTGTTCTCGGCCAAGAACGCCGTCCACGTCGAGGCTCAGCAGCGCAGCCAGCACGGCTTCTCCGAGTATAAGAAGTCCAACGAGCTCCACCGCATCGCCAACTCCGCCGAGGGGGCGGAGCTCCCGATGCGGACCCTGCCCACGAAGAACGCGATGAGCCGCCTTTTCGAATTCCAGCTCATGCGCGAGCGTCCCGCGGACGCCAAGTTCCGGGTGACCAAGGACCTCAAGTACGAGGCCATCCGGCTGGAACTCATCGACCACGTCACGGGCGGGGCCAAGTACAACCCGACGAAGGGCCCGGATTTCGGCAAGATCAACCCCAACCGCTTCCTCGAGATCGCGAACCAGGAGGAGGGGAAGGCCGGACGCCTGCACGCCTCCGACGAGGTCCGCGACCAGGCGCAGGCCCTGTTCGAGGAGTCCATCCTCAAGCGCCAGGACCTCGCCGCGAACATCCTCAAGGCCAAGCCCGGTTCCAGCCTCGCCGGCTTCGGGCGGGTCCGCCTCGGGACCCAGGAGGACGTCGCCACCATCCTCCTGCGCGCGGACATGCAGGGCAAGGGCAAGGTCTCCCGGACCAACCTGGACGCGGCCAAGAGCATCGTCACCCTCAAGGCCCATACCGAGAGCCAGGAGCTCGTGGCGGGCAAGGCCAAGGACATGCTGGACGCCATGTCCGCCAACAAGAAGCCCTCCGCGGCCTTCCAGCAGACCATCGAGAACCTGCTGGAGCAGACTACGCAGTGGAAGCGCGACAACGCCCCCAAGACCTACCAGAAGCTCGTGGAGGACTTCCGGGCGGACGTGGCTAAGCGCCCGGGCCTGACCGCCCAGGAGGGCACGGTCCTCAACCGGATGTTCGACTACATCGAGGCCATCGACAAGCGCTTCAACTACTTCAACCGGGTCCAGACCGCCACCCAGCGCGCCGACACCGCCCTGGCCGCGCTCCTCACGGAGTACAAGGACGCCCCCGGCGCCAACGCGGCGGTCACGCAGATGATGGACAAGATGGCCGCGCGCATCAAGCAGTGGGGAGCGGCCCAGCCCAACGTCCAGGCCCCGGTGGGCGCCACCTACGGCGAGATGGTCGAGGGCTTCCGCAAGGAGGTCTCGGCACTCAAGCTCGAGGGGCGGGACCGGGCCATCCTGGAGTCGGCGGTCAAGGAGCTGGAGGCCGCCCCCTGGCTGCTGCGCGACTCCAAGGGCAGCATCCTGCCTGGCTGGCGCCCGGCCCAGTTCGAGGGGCTGATGCACTTCCTCGACCTCATCGCGCACGACGGCGCGCCATCCTCCAACGTCATCCGGGCCTTCCTGCGCATGGGCACCGGGACGGGCAAGACGCTCATCGCCTTCGAAGGGATGCTCCCGGTCGCCGAGGCGGACGCCGTGCGGCAGGGCCTCAAGGGCGGCACCGTCTTCCTGACCGTGCAGTCCAACCTGGAATCCCAGGCCCGCATCGAGTTCCGCTCCCTGAAGAAGGTGCTCAGCAAGATGGAGATCGACACCTGGGAGGGCTTCAAGTCCAAGATCGCCCAGGGCAAGCTGGAGTTCAAGGGCGGGGCCGACGACTATTGGATCCTGGGCGACGAGATGGACGGCGCCGCGCTCCAGCCCGCCCTGACCATCGGCGAGCAGACCGCGTCCATCTCCAAGCGCAACCACGGCTACGACATACTCAAGAAGATGGGCGACCGGATGCGCGAGCTCCTGGGCCAGCCCAAAGCCGCCGCCGCCAAGGACCTGGAGTACCACGTCGGCCGCCAGGAGGAGGCGGTCCAGTCCATGAAGCCCGGTGAGACGCGCACCCAGCTCGAGCACGGCATGACCAAGCTCCACCAGCTCTCCAAGAGCCTCTCGCGCCTGCAGAGCGAGTTCTTCGAGCCTTCCTTGAACAAGCAGCAGGCCCTGCAGCGGGCCGAGGGCATGGTGAAGAACCTGAACTCCTCGGGCAAGCTGGCCCAGCGCCATGGCGGCGCCGCCTCCGAGCTCACGGCGCTCATGGACGAGTTGAAGACCGCCGACGGCCCGAAAGCCCAGCAGATCATCGACCGCCTGGACGGGCGCATGCGCCAGGTCTGGAAGGCGGACAACCAGGTCTCCATCACCCGGACCATGGCGCAGCTCGATAACGTCATGACCTCCAACCAGAAGCTCACGACCGGCATGGACCCGGAGATGGCCAAGACCTTCCGCGACGCGAGCGGGGAGATCAAGAAGACGCTCACCAGCCGGGACGCGGCCTTGAGCACGCACCGGGAATTCGCCTTGAAGCAGTTCGAGACGCTGGTGGGCGACCAGCGCGCCATCCTCAACCAGACCGACCCCCAGGGGCTGGCCCAGGCCAGGTCCCTGCAGAAGATGGCCAAGACCGCGCGCCACGACGGCAACGCTGCGCAGGCCGTGAAGCTGGAGGCGCAGGCCAAGGAGATCCTCCAGGGCACGGCGGAAGCCCGGAAGGCCATGGACGCCAACGGGCGCGAGATCCTGAAGGTCATGAAGGAAGGCGGCGCCGGCTGGGAGGTCAAGGTCCGCGACCTGGTCACCAAGCGCGAGGCCATCGTGGACCGCTCCGTGGTCCACGAGAACCGCATCTACGAGACCTTCCGGAGCATGCGCTCGGACATGTTCTCTTTGGTACAGAACAAGACCCGCACCACGCAGGTGCGCGACGTCATCGACGCGGCTCCCGAGAAGGCGGCCCAGGCCCTGGAGAGCGCCGGCAACGCCCTCACCAAGGACGCCATCGGCCTGGTGCGGCGCTACCGGAGCCTGGTCGGCTCGGGGCAGGGCGGACCCGAGGCCGCCGCCAAGCTGGCCCAGGCCGAGCGGATGCTCAAGGACGCCTGGTCCCAGCGCCGCGTCTGGCAGGGCCAGGCCAAGGACCTCCGGGAACTCCTCAATTCCAAGCCCCAGGACGCCAAGCACGCCGCCCTCTTCGAGTCCCATCGCCAGCTCATGGGCAAGCTGCAGGGCGCGGAGACCGAGCTCCTGGGCGTGCGCCGCAAGATGGCCGACGTCTCCCTCAAGCTCGAAGCCGCCAAGGTGGGCAACGCTCCCGAAACGGCCAAGCTCCAAGCCGAGCTCGACGGGCTGGCCGGCCGGATGAAGGAGATGGAAGGATCCGTTTCCCAGAACCTGGACTCCGCCCGCAAGGTGCGCCAGGAGCTGGCCGGGTACCAGAACTACGAGCTGGAGCTGGTGCGCAAGAACCTGCTCCAGCTCCAGACCCAGGCCGCCGAGTTCCGCAAGGTTTGGGAGCCCAAGCTCGCGGGCTTCGAGGGAACGGAGGTGTCCTCCATCCGCAGCCAGCTGGCCTCGGCCGAGCGGTCCTGGCAGCCGCAGCTCACGCGCCTGGACTGGAACCCCGACCGGGCGGTCCGGGTGCTCCACAACAAGATCGCCGGGGTCAGCACGACCGAGCTGGTGGTGCGGCAGGCCCTCAAGTGGACCGGGGTCCAGTTCACCCTGAATAAGATCCTCGGCGGAACCAGCCTGGGCCAGCCCATCGCGACCACGGACGGCGCCGTCGCCCGGACCATGAAGAAGGCCATGCACCCGGTGACCGCCGGGGACGTGGGCTTGACCCGCAAGTACGCCTGGGAGCTCATGAAGGCGTTCATCAGCGATCCTTTCATCGCGCCCGAGGTGCGCTGGAAGATGTTCTGGACCCTGATGCCGTCCACCATCTCGCCGCGCGGCCTGGGCGGGCGCGGTTCCTGGGTGATGACGGAGATGCTGAACCTCGCCAAGGGCTACACGGACAACCCCGGCAACATCCGGATGGACAACATCACGGGCAAGATCAACGTCGTACACAACGGACAGTGGTTCGATTCCATGGACACGCCGACGCGGCGCTACTGGGAGGTCGAGTACAACTCGGACCTCACGCTCCCGTACGAGCATAAGACCATGGTCACCATGAACGATTTCATCAAGGACAACCTCAACGTCCGCTTCGCGGGCTTCTCGGGCACGGCGGGCAAGGAGTTCGCCGCGTACGTCAGTCGTTACAACGTGAAGATGGGCGGGGTGGGCTCGGAGGGGGCCAAGGACGTGCCGCTGGAGGTCCACTCCAGCCCCAGCGGCAAGATCCAGGCCATCGGCCAGGCCATGAAGGACATCCGCGGCTACGACGCCGCGCAGGTGGCCGCGGGCAAGCAGGCCAACGGCCTGGTCGTCTTGAGCCTGCCCGACACCCGCATGCTCAAGACCGTGCGCAAGTACCTCATCCGCACCGGCCAGATCAAGCCCAACGAGATCGCGATGGTCTTCTCCGACTCCGAGTTCCTGCGTCTCAACCGCCCGCAGGCGAACGTAGCCCGGCAGATGAACTTGGACGCCCTGAAGGAGGGCACGGTCAAGCTGCTGATGCTCGACACCCGCGTGGGCGGCCGCGGCCTCGACCTCAACTTCAAGGGCAAGGGGTCGATGAGCTTCAACGGCTACCATCGCTACAAGATGCTCATCATCGACCCGCAGCTGGCCTCGGAGGCCCACTACATCCAGGCCCAGGGCCGCATCGACACGGGCCGCATCCCCAAGGGCTCGGTGCGCGACTTCGCGATGGTGATGGACGTGGGGGCCGCCCAGCAGGACCCCGTGTTCCGGCAGATGCTGACCGAGGAGCCCCTCTTCCAGCAGCTCCGGCAGAACCCGCAGGTCATCGGCTACGCGGCCAAGAACGGACACATGGTGCCGGACTGGAGCGACATCCACGCCTTCATCACCGACATCAAGGCCGCCGAGGCCGGCGCGGGAGTCAAGGGCGAGGTCACCTACCGCTACGAGCTCGTGCTCAAGAAATACCTCGCCAAGAAGCAGGTGGTCGTGGAGCAGGACCAGCTCCGTTCGGCGAGCGTGCTGCAGGACGCCGGCCTCTTCGACCCCATGATGCACGGGCTCATGCCCGCCCCCCAGCTCTACGGCACCTGGAGCAAGTAGCTCCGGTTATGCGATCTTTCGCCGGACCCCGCCGATGACCCGAGCTGCCTGCCGGAACCGAAATGCGTCTGCCTGTCACGCCGCCCTCATCGCGGCTGTGATCATGGCGGGATGCGCGGGGCGTGACGGAAGGGTCCTGGCCGTCGCGGATAAGATCCAGATGCCGAAAACCATTCGGAATCTGGATGACCTCCGGGTCCCCGCGGCGTCCCTCAGTGAGAGAGATTTCTCGACCACCCGACTTCGCCGGTATTCCGACAAGACCATCGACCGCCTGTATCAATCTCTGGGGCGGGTGACCTTTTTCCTCGCGGAGCAACATCGCTATGTCGGTTTTCAGCAGAACCTTCTGGCGGAGAAGATCCGGAGAAAGACGCAAACCGAATCCGACGTCGCTGACATGTATGCGGCCTATGTCGGCGCGCGCATGTTCGAGAACGCCAAGGACCTGAGAATGCAGTTCCCGGACATCAGGTTTCCCGATGTGCCTGATGTAGTGGTCTCCAGCGGGGTCTCAAAGGCGACGCGCTGGCGGGTCTATGAGGTCTCAGAGCGGGGTAATAGAGCTGAGCTTGCAGCACTCCACTTGGACCACGGCGTCAAAATCGTCCTGGTCATGCTGACGGGTTGCCAAATAGCGGAAAGAGCCATGACCAAGGTCTTGGCCGATAAGGAGTTCTCGGGAGAATTCAGAGCGAACGGACTTCTATTGACGGATCGTTTCGATTCCGTGGGCGTTGCAAATTGGAAGAGCCATTTCGATTTCAATAATGTCTATATCGTAAAGGCGGCCGGTGACTTTCCAGGGTTCGACTTTCTATCTTCGCCCCAATTCTATTTCTTAAAGGACGGAGAAATCCTATACCACTTCAAAGGATGGGGCGACGGTGAAGGGTCGCCGGCTCCGGCGCGATTTCGTCGCGGGCTCGAAGCACTCCATCGCAGGACGCCGGCCTCTTCGACCCCATGATGCACGGGCTCATGCCCGCCCCCCAGCTCTACGGCACCTGGAGCAAGTAGCCCGGGATCGCCGGCAGCCCTCCCCTCGTCGGCGTAATGGGCCGCGCAGAATATCACACTCGCCTCGGACCATGCGCCCCTATTTGGCCTACGAGTCGGTTCCTGGCTTAATCGGCCGGGAAGGGATCAATGACATGGAAGCCAAATGAGGCGCCAGAGTGCTTCTAATTACCGCATTCGGGTCTTGAAAGGCTCGCCTGATAATCGCACGGAAACTGGGGTCGCCTGTCGCTGCCAGACCATTGTATCCCGCCGATCGAATCTCAGCGGCTGGATGTTTCGTGGCACGAATGAAAATCGGAGCCAGCTTGCTGATCCTTTCGGGATGGTTGATTAAGAGCTTCATCAAGGCTCCAAGAGCTTGGGTGCGAATACCCGGTTCCTTCGCTTTCTCGGCGTAGGTGATAAGTGTCGGCATCGCGTCGGGACATGGCAAGTCCTGGAGCGCGAGGATTACGTTCTCTCGAACGCGTACGCCGGGCGCCTTGAGCTTCCGCAAGAGAAATTTGCAGATCGATTCGTTCGACGCGAATCGCTGAAGGATCATGACCACTGAATTCAATACATTGATATCAGGATTCAGGATTAAGGGAAGAATATATGGGATGCATGCCGGATCATTAAGTCGGAGCAACTCTTCACGAGCGCGCTCTCGGAGGGTGCGACTCCGAGATGTGAGCCGTGAAACCAGGGCCTTCATCGGCTTGGGTCTGGCACAAAGGCCAAGCCACGTATGACCTGGAGGTCGATACGTGGGTCATTGCTACTATGTGGCTCTTGATCGTAAAAGGGAATTTGTGGAGTCGGGCCGAGGCCGCCGCTTGCTGAAGCTTTCTCCATGTACGAGCGGACATTCAGAATTGCTTTGCGGCGGACGTTCTGTTGCGAAGGGGTCAGTCCTGCCCAGAATTCGTTTAATAAGCTCAGGCCCTGAGACAAATACATGACGCCAGGCACACTCCTGGCTTTTGGGCCATTTGGAACCTCGATGAGAGTCCCGCGTTGCGCTTGGAGACGAACAGTTGTAAATTTCTGCCCCGCTATGGCTTGTGCAGCACTTGCCGCGAACGGCTTGATCTGCTCATCTTCCCACTTCTTAGCTAATGCTCGAAAAACGTCCCCCTTCGGCTGCAATTCCGCGTATTTTCTCCTCCAAGCCGCCAATTTTGCATTGGAGCATTCC
>Ga0209211_10002180_pt1 | contig 34396 bp, 36 predicted proteins | sample RifGroA2_FD_183992 | JGI IMG/M metagenome (GOLD analysis project Ga0209211, IMG submission 183992) | Groundwater microbial communities from Rifle, Colorado, USA - Groundwater A2 (SPAdes) (version 2) | ecosystem: Environmental > Aquatic > Deep subsurface > Groundwater | place: Rifle, Colorado... | reverse complement strand
AGTTATCAACTGTGGATATCCGGGCTGGCAGCTTGAGTCTCCGATCCAGGTGACGGCGGCGGAAGTGCCGGTGCCTTTTGACCAGTCTATGGTTAAAACCTGGCCGGGGTCTAGACGAGAGGTAACGTTAGTCAGTTTGGTAACCGTATATTTGGTAGTGGTTTCTTGGCCGCCGACTGAGAAACTTAAAGAGCCGCTGTCGGCAATTAGAGACAAATCCTGGCGGAGAGCGTCTTCAACTCCGGCTTCGGCGGCGGAAAACGACCGAGCCCGGTCTTCCTCCTGGGTGCTGACGCCGACATCGGTGACCGACCGGCTGATGACGGCCACGGCAACGGTCAGGCCAACGATGACGACTAGGGTGACGATTAACGCTGCCTGGCCGGGACGGTTAATGATTAATGGATGATGGATGATGGATGATGGTTGCAATAATTTCATAAATTTCATAATACACGCTTTTGAAAAGTTTCTCAATATGTTCTTAATGAGACGCTGGTGTTAAAGGTGGTGTTAACCACGGAATTCTCGACGGATAAGCCCGGTTTTGAAATAGTCAGCCGGAGGTCGACCACGGCCGGGGTGCCGGCCGAGCCAGAGGTCAGAGCGCAGGTAAAAGAGTTGACCGCAACATTGTTTTCGGTTACCCAGGAAGCCTGGCCGGCGCGGGTTTTTCTTAATCTATTTGAGTTGAGATCGAAACGGTAGCTTACGTCCGAACCGGATTCGGAAACTACGAATTGAAGGTCGCTGCCGGCGCAGGTGGTGACTGATCTTGCCAGTTTGACCAGGCGAGACATGGTGGAAAGCGCGAATTGGCCGTTTTGCTTGACGAGTTGAAGGGAATTGGATTTGCCGCTGCCGGCCAGAGTGCCGGCCAAAAGCTGGGTGACGGCGATGAGGATAAAGCTTAAAATACCCACCACCGCTAGTAGTTCAAGTAGAGTAAAGCCGGAACGATTCATTTTTTATCCTCGCCATCCGCTAAAACAGCTAGTGACTTTCGACTGGTGGCTGCCTTTGGCGTCTCGCCACTCGGCGTAGCTGGTGACTTCAAGATTAGAACTGGAATTGCAGCCGGGAGCGGTGATTTCAAACCAGACGGTTAAATTTTCGACCGTTAGCGGTGAAGATGATTTATTCAAGCCGGAGTCAAGTGAACATTGGGAAGCGCAGGAAAGAGCCGGCAGACCACTTCGATCTCTTAGCGCCCGAACCCTCTCCATTTGCTCCTCGGCCCGCTTGGTAGCGACAGCTTGAGTACGGCTGAAAATGCCGGAAGACAGCGCTTGGCTGGCGGCGGCGGCGATAGTTATCAGCACCACGGAAATGGCGCCGATAGCGATTAATAATTCAATCAGTGAAGTTCCGGATTTCATATTTTAAAGACCTATATCTGTTGATTCTATCAAGCCGGCGGGAGTAACGCTGACCGTGGCTTGCCAAGTTCCGGAAGCGGTGGTCGTCTGTAAAATAAATGATGCGTTAACGGCGGCGCCTGTTAGCGGAACAAAATCTACCTGACCGCTGCCGGCAGACTTTAATGTATTACTGGGTAAAGTAATTGACTTGTCTAAAGCGGTGGAACCATTCGAGCACACTCTTCTGATTTCATAGACCGTGGTAGAGGTAAATACTAATCGCCAACCTGCTAAAGTTTGGCCGGAGGCGGCACACCAGCCGGCGGGTTTTTCGCCGGACAGGGCTTTCTGCTGGGTCAGCCGTAAGTCGTTTCGCAATTGTTCTTTGGCGGCGACCAACTGCTGGCGTTCCTGAAACCGGTTGTAGCCGACCAAGCTAATGCCGGAGAGAAGGGAAATGACGGTAGCGGCGACGAGAACTTCAAGTAAAGTAAAACCGGGCTTCATGTTATGGAGGTGACAGGCAATAGGAAACGGCGGTTTGTTCCAGTTGGGCGGCGCAAAGAGTATAAATATTGCCGCCGCCGGCGTAAGTGTAAGAGTAGGGAGAAATATTCTTGGGGTCAACCGGCATGGCCGAAAGATAGTTAGGGATTAAAAAACCGGATAGACCGGAATAATTTGTATTCGGATAACCGGTGGCGGAATTGTCGGCCCGGTAAATTTCCATGGCGGAGCGGACCGATTCCAAATCAGCGCGGCGGCGGGCGTCGCGGGCCCGCTTTTGGCTGAAACCATAACTTGACAGGCCGATGGCGGCCAAAACGGCGATAATTGACATCGCTACCAGGAGTTCGATCAAAGTAAAACCGCGTTTTTTCATAATAATTAACAATCTATCAACTTACTGACGATTAGTCAAGCAGAAGGATTCGTCTTGTCCGGGCTTATCTGGGACAGCTTCGAGTTTGTAGGCGCAGATGTCGTAACCGGCGGCTTGGCCGGCGGGAGTGGCGTTGTAAACATATAAATTGGGATTGACGTTTTTGGGGTCTTTGGGGATGGAGCGAAGATAAACGGTTTGGCCGTCGGCGCTGGTTAAGGGCTGGCCGTTGAAAATCAACTGGTCGGGATATTTTTGGTGGTCGACGTAATAACCTTCCAGAGCAACTTGGAGTTGGTGAATGTCGGTGCGGCGGCGGGCGTCGCGGGCCTTTTTCTGCTGGGAAGCGATGGTGAGGGCGCCAAGCGATGAAAGCATGGCGACAATGGCGACAACGAGGAGAAGTTCGAGAAGGGTAAAACCGCGTTTCATAAAAACCATAATATCACTTTCTCACCATAGAAATAGGCAAGAATAGCTCCGGTAATCAGGAAAGGGCCAAAAGGGACGGTCTGGCCGAATTTTTTTCGCTTGGAGGCAATCAGAGCCAGGGCGGCGGCGGCGCCGAGAAGAAAAGCTAACCAGATACCGACTAAGATTTTCGGCCAACCCAGCCATAACCCCAAGAAAAACGCCAGAGTGACGTCGCCGGTTCCCATGCCGCGGCCGCGGGTAACAACCACCAGAAACCAGAAAAAGGCGGCGGCGGCGAGGGCAATGAGAATTGGCCAAATTAGGCTAATTTGGCCAATTTGCCAAATTAAAGCCCCGGCGGCGCCGAGGACGACTGCCCAATCCGGGACGACGCCTTTAACCAGGTCGGAAAAGAAAATCCAGATCAAGGCGGCGGCGATCAAAATTAGGCCAATTAGCCGAATTTGGCTAATTTGGCTAATTTCCGCCGCGACAACCACGCCGGCGAGGGCGCCGGCGATTTCAATCAACGGCAGCCAGCAGGGGATAGGGGAACGGCAGTTGCGGCATTTCCCGCGGAGCAAAATAAACGACAGCACCGGAATATTTTCCCACCATAGGAGTTGACGTTTACAACGGTTACAGCGACTCCTGCCGTTAAGTTTCGCAAACTTATAATCAGAACGTTCGATAATCACTCCCAAAAAACTGGCAATTGCAGCTCCGATTGTGGCAAAAAGTAAATTGTTCATTATCGTCGTATAATCTCCTAAATATTTGAAATATATCTCCAGTAGAGATTAATACTTTATGAATACTAGCAAATCGATACTTAATAATCTTGACCTTCTTTTAGAGATGATAGCGAATGATTTAAAGATACGCTACCGCTACACTATTTTTGGTTTTCTGTGGATAATTTTTAATTCGCTGTTTCAGATGCTAATCATTGGAATGATTTTTTCTGTGTTTATAAAAATGACAAACTATTATTTATTCTTATTTACCGGTATCATAGTATGGCAATTTTTCTCTCAGTCCCTTTCTAGAAGTACCACAATTTTTTTGAATGACAGATCTCTACTTCAAAAAGCTCGATTTTCAACTTACATTATGCCTATATCGGTAGTTGCATCTAACTTCGTTCACTTGATAGCTGCAATAATAATGTTGGTATTTTATCTAATATTTTCAAAATCACTTTTATTTCCGGATATTTTTCTCTTGATCCCGGTGGGATTATGGCTATTGATACTAACGACTGGTATTTCACTTTTAATGTCCTCTTTTTATGTTTTCCACCGAGATGTAATATTTATAGTTAATTCTTTGTTACTTTTGGGATTTTACGTTACCCCGATTTTGTATCCTTTTTCCTACATTCCTAAAGAATTGCATATATTTTTTGCTGTGAACCCGCTGACATCGATTTTTGAACTCTTCCGGCTATCGCTTATTGGTCAAGCGTCTATACCTAAAGAAATTATTTTTGTAAACCTTATAATTTCAATTTTGATAGTTTCTGGTGGAATTTATGCCTATAAAAAGTTGCATCGAAACTTTGTCGACCGGCTTTAAAATAATATGTTTGCTGTCGAACTTAGCGGAATTTCAAAATCTTTCTTGTTAACTCATGGGAATACCCCTTGTTCCGGTTTTATTTCCGGTTCTATTCAGCCAAAAAGAATAAACTTTTGGGCATTAAGAGATGTCGATCTCAAAATAAAAAAGGGGGAACATGTAGGGATTGTTGGTTCCAACGGATCAGGTAAGACAACTTTGCTTAAAATAATTGCGGGAATTAGCAGTCAAACTTACGGCTCTATAATCACCAGGGGGAAAATAGCCGCCCTTATTGATTTAGAGGCCGGATTTCATCCTGATTTAACAGGAAAGGAAAATATTTTTTTGAACGGGATGCTAATGGGGATGATAAGATCGGAGATTAAAAAAAGGCTTGAAGAGATTATTGAATTTGCCGATATTGGAAAATTTATTTATCAGCCTTTTTTTACATATTCGGCAGGGATGAAATTCAGATTGGCTTTTGCGGTTGCAATGGCAAGTGACTGCGAAATTTTACTGCTTGACGAACTGTTTGTTTCCGGCGATATCAATTTTCAGCGTAAATCTTTACTAAAACTTAAAGCAATCCAGAACTCGGGAAAGAAAATAACCACTATCATATGCTCTCATGTTCCCGCTTTTATGTGGAATTTTGCCAACAGATTTTATGAACTGAAAAGCGGCGTACTGAAGCCTAAGCCCGCTAAGTCCATGTTGACAGATATTAAAAGAGAAAATAAAGTATGGGAATCAATATACAAATTGGTGAAATAAATAACAGTTTATTAACCTAATAATTTAATGGGAACAAATATTATTGCTGCTTTACCAACCATTTTAGACAGAATTTTAACTGTGCCCGAGAAGCCGATGAATATTATCCTGAATTTGGAAGAAGTGTGCAATCTTCGGTGTATACAATGCGATATTTGGAAATCACAAATTACAAAGCCAAAATTAACTCTTGAGACCAGGAAAGAAATTTTAATGAAAATTAAAAATTGGCTTGGTCCGTATACTTTAAATATCTTTGCGGGGGAACCATTAATTCATCCACAAATTTTTGAACTAATTTCTTTCGCATCCAAAAACAAAATAAAGACCATCATAACAACTAACGGTACCTTACTTAGTGAACGAGTGTGTGAAAAATTGCTTAACGGTCAACTATCAGCGATGTTTATTTCAATCGATGGATACAGAGATAAAACTCATGATTACATTAGGGGAAGAAAAGGCATCAGGAAAATGTTGATTAGCGGTTTGTCAACGATGATAAAGTTAAGAGGCAAGAGAAAAAATCCGATGATTGCGATTGAGTCTCTGATTACTAAATATAATTTTAAAGAACTTCGTCAACTTGTCAACATGATTACGGAATTTAAAATCGAAGGTATCGTTTTTCAGCCAGTAACGTCAAAATATGGATTCGGTAATTCGGAGTATGACCCTGACTGGCATAACGGCAAAAATAGTTTATTGCCAACCTATTCAAATGTTAAACCGGTCATTGAGGAGTTAATTAACAGTAAAAAGAAGGGGGCGCCGATTCTGAACACGTTTGAACACCTTAAAAGTTCGCTTAAATATTTTGAAAGTCTGGAAAATTTTATATCTTTAACGTCGTGCTTGGCCCATAATAATTTTTCGGTAAGTGTCGACGGCAGTATTTCAACTTGTTTCTCCCAAGGTGTTATCGGCGACAGCAAAACCAAAGATTTTTCCAAGATATGGTTCGGCTGGAGAAACAGGAAATCCCGCTTAACCAATCTTTATTGCGAAAAGACTAGTAAAATACTACTATGCAACTCGCTTGGTTTAGCGAAGATTTTAGAACTGGAATAGTAATTTAAATTCATACTTGGGATTTGAGGTTATTTCCTGATACAATGTTTCGGCAAAAATTTTATTGGCGAGTCCATTCGGGTGGAGTTCCAATTTTGATACCTCAAGCTGTTTTCCCCTATATTTTTTCTGAATAAGATTTAATGGGTTTACGGTGGTAAACCCGCGCTGCTTCAATAGTTCTTGTATGTTTAATACCTTTTGTCTGTAAATTTCATTGTTTTCGAAAATAACGAAGAAATAAAGCGTATTTTCCTTCGGCAATTTATCGAGAAGATAGACGAGCATTTTCCAATTATCAGTGGATTCATCAAATGTTCCCAGCACCCTTTGCCGATATTCATTAATAGTTTTCGGAGAACTGGTAAGGAAATCTTTAACCAGTTTATCCGAGGCCGTCAATTCCCGGGGAAAATCTTTTTTGTCGTCCCACACCAAAAGGTCGTTACCGTAGAAAGTGATTATGATCAGGTCTGGATTGAATAAGTCCCGGTATCTTTGGGCAACAAGATAGTGCTTATAGATGTTAGTTCCGCATTCACCTAAGTTCAGCACCCTCGTCGGCCGAATCCGATTCAAGTTTTTTTCTAAGACGTTGGAGAAACGCTGGAATTGGAGTACCCCCTTGCCATAGACAATGCTATCCCCGACAACCAAGACAAGATATTCGCCTGGTTTCTTGGGAGAAAATTCTTTGTCACGATAACCGTCAGTATTCAGCTGGGCAGGGCAGAGGCCGGTTTTGGGATTGTAACCAAACCAAGAGCTTTTAGCATAAATTAGCCTGTCGAATACCTCTCCGCCAAAAATCCGAATAATAATGTAAGTTTGTATTGAAACGAAAGCGGTGATTATTAAAATGGAAATCGTTTTTGCGAGCTTCGAATATTTCATCAATTTTTCCATAATTCTCGAAATTAGGGTAAGAAAGATGCAACTTCGGTGACATGAATCGCTTGAAAGCCAAGGCGTCTGGCCGGATTAATATCTTCAGAATAAGAATCTCCTACAACCAGATGTAAATCCGGTTTAAGCTTCGTATATTTTAATAATATCTTAAAGGCTTTTTCGTCTGGCTTTAGAACTTTAGTGGTTTCTCTTCCAAATATTTTCTCGAACGGGAATATCTCAAACCCCCGTTTTTTCCGATAGCCTAATTTTAGCAGACAAGATTTGATTTGGGTCTCGGATGAATTCGACAGAATTAAATGTTTATAACCGTTCAGGTATTCAACCATATTTACTAATCGGTTTTTGGGATTGAGGTATGAAGCTTTGTCAATCTTGTTCTCTACATAAGAAATTATATCGATCTCGTTTACTCCGGTCAACACAGAAGTTACTTTACTCCATCGACCGTGTTTTTTTGTCAAGTTATCAAAGTCTGACAACAGTAAATTGTGATTTTTTTCCTGGAGACAGAGGCTGAAATAAACAGCCTTGAGATCGTCAGCGAGTTTTTCGTGTCTGTATAGCGTTCCGTCAAAATCCCAGACAAATACCGAGATTTCTCCCCGTCCTTTTTTTGAAATTAATTGTTGCCAAGTATTTGATAGAAACATGTTTACTTGTATTTAATCTCAAGCCGGGGAAAATTTTCCGGAACGGTATTTGCGGAAATCAGGACGACTTGAGCATTTTGACTTAATTCATCCAAATTCTTCGCGCCAACATACCACATGCTTCTTTTTAGACTCTTAATGAATTTATCAATCATTTCGGTGGCGCTGCCAGAATAGGGGACTAATCCTCCCGAGCCTTCCTCCAGCGGGGTAAACAACTTTTCGCGGGGTTGATTTAAACGCCAGCCGGATTTAAGTTTTGATTTGATTATTGAAAATACAGAAACACCGGAACTATTTTTTTGTTTATGGGTTTTGCCAAAAGACTCTTCGACGCACATCCCCCAAGATAATTTATATAACTTTCCGTTTTGTTTGATCAATTTTCCCGGAGCCTCATCTGTTCCGGCGAATAAGCCACCGATAGTTACAGCGTTTGCCCCAAAGACAAGGGCTTTAGCAATGTCCCCGGGATCCTTAATTCCGCCATCCGATATTATCGGTACATCATATTTTTTGGCGACTTTGGCGCATTCATAAACCGCGCTTAATTGCGGCCTGCCGATTCCGGTAATTACCCGGGTGGTGCAGTGCGAGCCGCCGCCAATGCCAATTCTAATACAATCCACCCCGGCTTTAATTAGTTCCAAAACGGCTTCAGGGGTTACGGCCACCGCGGCGCAAATTTCAATCTTGGGAAAGCGGTCCTTGATTCTTCTTATAAACGATAACAGTTGAATATTATGGGCATTAGCAGTTTCCGGGCAGATTAGGCTGGCTCCGTTTCTCCACAGATTTTGCGCGTGTTTGAATGCCGCCGGATTTGAGAAATCGAGCGAGGCGGCTACCGGCAGTTTATTTCTTGAAATCGTTGCTACCATATTTATTTGATCATCGAAGCTTTGGTAATCATGGATAAAACCCATTCCTCCCAGTTTGCCTAAAGTTAAGGCAAGTTCTATCCCGGTGACATTGAGCATCGGCGCTGACGTGATGGGTATTTTAAGTTTTAGTGTTTTAGTTATTTTGGTCGAAATATCAATTTTGGCAATGTCTTCATTAATAGGCAGGGTGGTTTTTCCCGGCAGGATCAGAACATCGTCAAAAGTGATTTCGGGAATTCGAGATAGCAGTTTCATAATTTTCCGGCTTCCAGCCGATAAAGATCCCAGAATACTTCTTTACGCCTCAAAATTTTAGCCTGGCCGCCGCTGATGCCGACGACCGCAGGTCTAAGATTTGTGAACTGATTTGCCTGTGAAATATTGTATGCTCCGGCGTTATAAAAGATTATAAGATCTTCCGGCTGTAACGGCAACGCGAATTGCTTTGCCAGCCAATCAGATTCAACACACGAAGATCCAAAAAAAGTAGTCTGTAACATATCAGAGGAACGGGGATGGCCATTTGGACCGGAAATTATTTTAACTGCCTGGTTTCTGGTTTGGGCTAATGGCAGAATGTTAAGCGATGCGTCGACGACGACATTCTGTTGTTTTCCGACCAAATCGCTATGAGTTACTGTTGATAGTAAAATAATGCTTTCATCTATCAAGGACCGGCCGGGTTCGATTATCAATTTTAGATAGTTTAACTTATGATCTGTAATGGGTTTGACTATGGCTTCTAAGTATTTCCCTGAATAGGTTAGGCAGGCGGAAATATCACTGCCGCCCCCGCCCCACGACGGAAAACCGCCGCCGACGTCGAGATACTCAAGTCTGGACGTAAGCGCAGCCATAATTTTTACCGCAAATCGACAGACTGATTCAGAAGCTTGACGGTAATCGTCGAGTGAAAATATGTTCGATCCCAAGTGGTAATGCAGGCCGGCAAGATCGACCCATTTGCTGGCGGCAATTTCTTGGCAAGATTGCCATGCCTCACCATTTTTTATGCTGAATCCGAAGCGGGATTGACGACCGGAAACCTCAGGATTGAGGCGGATTCCCACTCTTATCCGCTTTTTAAGTTTATTAGTTAATTTGATGATTGTGGCGAGTTCATCAAAGTTGTCAATGTTAATCAGCGCGGAATCTACGATTGCTTGCCGCAAAAGGTCATGACTTTTGGATGGTCCGTTTAAAATGATCTCGTTTTTTTTAAACCCCAATTTTTTGGCCAGCCAATATTCATAATTTGATACGGTTTCAGCCCAAAAACCATTATCTTTGAAAAATCTGTTCAAACCGGCTAAGTTATTGGTTTTCATGGAAAACGCTATTTTGGAATTAGGATAAGTCCATTTCAGCAGGCTGATAAACTTCGAGATTTTTGTTTTCAGCGCCCGTTTACTGATTATGAACAGGGGCGTCCCGAATTCTTTCTTGAGGGTAAATGCGTTTATCCCCTCAATTGTGTTTTGAGTGGTGCTGACGGAGGGGAAAAAGGCTCGCCCCGTTTCGAGCAAAGAATTAATCATTTTTCTGCAATATTCCAATCCCGTTTTGGCGGAGAATTATGGAAATTTTATGATTGTGCTTGGTTTCAAGTTGTTTCCATAATTTCCAGACGCCGTATTCTCCGTTGCCTGCTTTTCCCTTCAGGGTGATATCGTGGAAGCACATCATCCCGTCCCTTTTTAATCTTGGCCAGAACGTGGAATAATCACGGCTTACCCCGGAAAATGAATGATCTCCATCGATATAGATATATCCATAACGTCTGTTTTTATACTTGGCGGCGAACTCAGCTGAAGTCATAACGTAGGTGGTAATAAATTTATTAAGGTTAAATGGGGAGAAGTGTTCGTTTGGATTAAACTTTTTCCAGAAGCCAATCCCGCCCCAGCTGTTAGGATCATTTTTATCCTTGCCGGCGTCGACAAAGTCAACGCGGCCGAAGTTATTGTCCTTGCAGGCCATGGCGCAGATCGCCGGAATGAAGCCCTTTTGGGAGCCGATGCATAATATCCGTTTCGGCCTTAAGGCAGTGATAAACGCGTAGTGAAGCATCCCAAACCCCAAATGGCCTCTACTTAAGTCAACTTCATGGCCGAGATTGCCGGCGAAATATTTAATCAGAAAAGTGCTGGTGGGCCGGACTATAAGATCAGAAACGAAGTATTTAAACTTAAATTGGCGGTGGTCTATTTGGGTAAGCTCCGGCTTTCCCAGCCTGTATAATGTGAGGCGGCGGATTTTTCGGGAGAATAGATGGAAAAAATCTTTAATCATTGGCGGGCGCTTGTTTTGACGAACAAGATTAATCTGATTGAGAGGGAATCGGGGTTGGTGGTCATTTTTATCATAGGCAGCATCTGGATTGTAAACCCATACTTTTATTCTTTACTGGTTGCGACTTTGTTTGCCGCACTTTATTTCTCCAGCCGCGATTTGATTAAGTCAACTTGGTTGACGTTTATCCCGGTGTTCTTATTTTACCGCGCCTTCTACTATACCAGCCCGGTCATATTCCAGAATGGATTCTTTGTGTCTTACTCCGATCCGCTGCTTATATTTTTATTAGGATTGTTATTTATTCGCCAAAATCGTTCGCCGAATCGAGGGGGCGTCAATGGCGCTCCCGGCGGGGTGACGGCGACGATGATTTTAATCGCAATTTTGGGAATAATCTCGTCCTGGTTTTCTAAAATGCCGGAAGTATCATACTTCTACTTACTTCAGTTGATAAAGTTCTTCGTGGTTTTTCTAATTTCCCCGACCTTGATTGGCGACAAGAAAATAGCTAAAGCAACACTCGAGATAATTTTCCTGTTTGTCTTGTTCAATAGCCTGCTGATCGGGTTGCAAAAAGCCAACGGCGGACCGCTGGGATTGCCGATTGAGAGTCCGAATCTTTTTGCCAAGTACGGCAGGTTTGCCGACGAATCGCCGGGTCTGTACCGGCCGGGGGGAATAACCACCGGCCCAAACGAAATGGCGACGGCGATAGGATTAACTTTGCCGATGCTAGTTGCTTTGGGGATAACCAAAAACAAGTTTAATCGGAGGTTTATTTGGATATGCCTTGGGGCTTCGGCCGCGGCTTTAATGTTTACGGCGGCGCGGGCGGTGTGGATACTAATGTTGATTATTCTCCCCATCATCTACTTACGCATCAGGAAAACGACAGGGTATTCTTTGCCTGTTCCGGTGGCAAAATACGGACGGACGGCATTAATTATTGTCGGGATACTGTTTTTGCCGATGTTTATTCAGAGAATTCTAAGCGTTCAGGATTTAATTAAACCCGGCGGGGGAGCAATCTATCGGATTCATCACCTGATTGCCGCGGCAGAATTGATGAAAAGCCATCCGGTGGGAGTCGGAATGAATGTATTCCAGTACGCTATAGTCGAAGAGTTCGATCCGGAATATATTTTTTACGATTCGACCCCGGCGCATAACATTTTGGCGGAGATCGGGGCTGATTTTGGCGCCGTTGGGATTCCGCTATTTTTACTGCTATTTTATTTTATGGTAAAGTCGTCAACAGCAACAGCTAAAATAAAAAACCCGATTTCGATAGGAGCAGTCGGCTGCCTGATTGTTTACATAATGCTTTTACAGGTGCATCCGTGGCTGTTTGAAAGATCGGCTTCAAGTTTATTTTGGCTGATGGCAGGAGTTTATGTTAAATCTAATTGATCTAGTTGGCAAGGCCGGGAGAAGAGTCCAAAGCATCATAGCCGGTGAGCGCGGCGTCTTGTTAATTATAATTTTGGTTTTCGCAATTGCCGGATTCTGGTTTTACTTGAACAAATCAGGTTTTAAAATCACCAAGAAAGAAATTATTAAACAAATTAATCGGGTCAATGTATCAATAGTTTTACTGATTCTAATCGGAATTGGCTACGGATTCCGGCTGGCACTGTTGCCGGCGTCTCCGATTTACGTGATTTTGACTTATCAGCGGACATTTGAAAGAGAGTTTCCCATCCCGCCGGAATATTGGTCTATCAACAAGATCAGCGTCGGAGACATTTCTTATAACTCCCTGGGTAAGAAAATAGCCGAGGTTGTCGAGATTAAGAAGAGCTACTGGGGGGCAAATCGGGAAAATATCCGGTTAGTGGTTAAAGTAAACGCCATCAGAAACAAGAATACCAATGAGTTTACTCTTGATGGGAAACCTTTACTGATTGGGAATAAAATAGCGATTGGTTTCGGAAAAACTCAACTTAATGCTTTAATAACCGATATTTATCAAAATAAATCAGAAAGACTCGGTAGAGTTAAGAGGGCAAAAGCAACTCTAGTATTAAAAGGAACATTTTATGAACCGTGGCAGGCGGAAGCCTTGAGGGATTTTTTGGTAAAAAATTCTAACGGGGATATCATTGCCCAGGCAAAAGGCATTTATATTACACCAGCCGAATACTCTTTTACTACCGACCAGGGAAGAGTCTTAATCCTGCATGATCCTATAAAAAAAGACCTGATAATGACTCTGGAGCTTTACGATGTCCTTTGTTCAGATCAAACTTGCTATGCCGAAGAAGATAAGCCGATAAAGATAGGGCAACCTTTTTGGATGACTTCAGACAGGGTAGTACTGCCTGGCGCCAGTATCATAAACTTTAAGATTGAATATTTGGACAACCAATAATGGGGATCAAATCACGACTTGCCAATAAATCAGCGGTGATTAGAAACAGAGCCAAGAAGATAGGCTCATTTCTCCGGGGAGTTTACGAATATAACGTCTTGAGCCATTTTCGAACCTTGGCGCCAAAGGAGATGATTATTAACTTGACCTATTGGTGCAATTCCCGGTGCGTGATGTGCAATATCTGGAAGATGAAACCGAAGAACGAGCTTAGTTTTGAGGAATGGAAAAAGATGATGGCCGATCCCATCTTCGGTTCAATTGAAGCGGTGACGATTTCCGGCGGAGAAGCAACTATGCATCCGCAGTTTCTGGAATTGGCAGAGCTGTTTCTTGATTCCATGCCAAAACTTTATTCCCTGGGACTTATTACCAACGGATTTATGACCGACTTTATTGTCCCTAGGGTGGAAAAGTTGGCCCAAATGTGCCAAAAAAGGAAAATCCATTTATCCTTAAGCGTCTCGATTGACGGAATTGGAAAAAAACACGAAGACATCCGCAGGATTCCTAACGCCTTCAAGCGTTCAACCGCTACTTTGTTTGGGTTTAAAAAACTGCAACAGAAATATCCGGACATTTCCATCGGCAGCGGCTCGCTGATCCTGCGGCAGAACCTGGCGGAAGTCAACAAAGTGGAGAAATGGTTTCGCGACCATAAACTGCCGCTGAATTTCCAAATAGTTGGGTTTCATGACGCATTTGTTAATAATATGGAGACGGAGAAGGATTTAAATTTTGTTTCCAGGCAAAAACGAGAGCTATTTAGGGTTCTGGAAAAATTAAGCCGACCAAAATCGTGGGGTGATCTCCGATCTTATTATTGGAAAGACCTGCTTCATATGTACCGCGACAAAAAACCGAGGTCAACTCCCTGCCCGTTTTTGAAAGATCAATTCGTGGTTGACAGTTTCGGCGATGTTTACTACTGCCTGTCGGAGAGGCCCATCGGCAACTGCCGAAACGGAAAATCGGTCAGCGATATCTATTACGACCCCCAAAATTTGGCTTTCCGCCGGCGAATGCCGGCCACTTCCTGCCGGGACTGCAACAGCGGCTGTAACGTCGGCTACGCTATCGCCAAAGACGCCAAGAAATTCCTGTGGTTTAAACTGACGGGCAGGCCATGGTACGGGCTGAAAGATTATGTGCGGAATAGTTGGATTCACCGGAAATAAAGATTTTTCCCGATTGCGGCGGCTTTTAGCTCTTCTTGAACACCGGGGACGAGACGAGACAACGCGGTGGCGGGGCGGGGGAGTAAATTTAGGGATTAACCGCTTGGCCATAAACGATTTGCGCCCCGGGCTTTACCCGATGAAGTTCCGCCACTTGAGATTGGTTTATAACGGCGAGATCTACAATGCCGGTCAACTCCGTCTTCAACTTGAGGCCCAAGGCGTTAAGCTGACATCTAATTGTGACGGGGAGGTAATTTTGCCTTTGTATCACCAATACGGTGTTAAATCATTCAGCATCCTGAACGGGATGTTTGCCTTAGCAATCGTTGATTTGGATAAAAAACAAGTTATTTTGGCCCGGGATAAATTCGGTGAAAAGCCGATATTCTATTCGATCGTGGGAAAAGAGCTAATGTTTGCCTCGGAAATTAGGGCTTTACTGGTATCAAAAAAAATTGATAAAACTATTTCGTCAAAAGGTTTATCTGAATATTTGCAACAAGGCTATGTATTCGCTCCGGGGACATTATTACAATCTGTCAATAAACTTCAAGCCGGTTACTATTTGAAATATGGCGGCGGATATCTGGAAACCAAGCCGTATTTTAAGCTAAAAATTGGGGAAACGAAAGCGGAAAATCTCGGAGAACAAAGTTTAATCGACAAGCTGGAGAAAAAAATTGGGACAGCTGTTAAGTCAAGATTGTTATCAGATGTCCCTGTCGGTTGCTTCTTGAGCGGGGGAGTGGATTCAAGCTTGATTACCTTTTTTGCCAGTCAACAAATTAAAAATTTACACAGTTTTTCGGTGTCTTTTTCGGACCAGAAGCACGATGAATCAAAATACGCGAAAAGAGTTTCCAAATTATTGGGGACCAACCATCATGAGATTGTCTGTTCCCCGGAAACGGTCAAGCCTTTGCTTAAGCGTTGGGGGGGGATTATCGACGAGCCGGTCTGTGATGCGGCCATGATTCCGACTTATCTGCTATCGCAAGAGGCGGCAAAATTTGTCAAAGTTGTGTTAACCGGAGAAGGCGCCGATGAAATTTTTGGCGGATATGATCGCTATTGGAAACATTTGATAGCCGATAAATTCCGGATATTTTTTAGACCCGCGGCAGAGACGTATTCTACCCAGGGAATTTGGTTTGGCGATGACTTTAAAAACATCTTCAACGTCACCGACGGAGAAGTAAAAAGAGTGAAGTTTGAAAGCTTATCTACGGGAAGGGATCTTCTTCAAGCGATGCAGTTAGTTGATCTCACCGGTTATCTGCCTGACCAGCTATTCCGAAAGGTAGATATGATGTCGATGCAGCACACGCTTGAGGCCAGAGCCCCTTTTGTCGATCCCGATTTGGTTCTTTGGGTTCTGGGTCTGCCTCAAAAGTATAAAGTTAATTTGACCGGCGGAAAATTTCTCATTAAGAAATTGGCGATGCGGTTCTTGCCTGGAGATTTAGTCCGGAGGAAGAAACACGGATTTACTTTGCCTCTTGATGAGTGGTTCAGAGGGCCACTGAAAGAAATAGCAAAAGAATCAGTTTCCGAATTGTTCAAGTTGTCAGACTCACTGAATGCGAAGTACTATAAAGAACAGGTTAGCAGGCACTTTCAGGGAAAGGCAAACAACGGAGACAAAATCTGGAGCATTATCGTGTTAACGGCCTGGGCTAAAAAGTATCAAATTAAACTATGAAACGAAAACGGTTGATGGTTCTGATTTGGAATTTAGGCATAGGCGGGATGCAGAAAAGAGTCCGGGATATGGTCAAGGATATATCCGGCAATTATCAGGAATGGGAAGTTTACATTTTGGTCAAGTATAAAAATCCCCGATGCTTTAACGAACAAATTGAGAATTTACCCCGGGTTTTCGTCAGATACTTCCCTGAAAGGCATTTCTTTTACAATAAATTGGCGTCTTTTCCCTGGATATTACGCGAATATTTTATTATCCGGCCCAATGTCTGCCTGACTTTTTTGAGCCACTTTTCGATTTTGATGATTTTGGCCAGTTTTTTGGTTTTTTGGAGAAAATGCGCAGTAGTCCTGAACGAAGGAGTTTATACTTCAAAATTTTTGCCGATCCACAGCCATCGGCCAAAGCTGGAGAAAAAATTGATTAGCCGGTTGTACCGGTTCGCCAATAACATTATTGTCCCAACAAAGGCCATCAAACAAGATCTGATAGAAAATTTTTCGGTTCCCTCGGGCTTGATAAAACTAATTCCCAACTGGACATTGATACCGCCGCAAAAACCACTGAAGCCAAAGTTCGACCTGATTTACGCCGGAAGGTTCGAAAAGGAAAAAAACTTATTTGAGATGCTTCAGATTCTAAAAGCCGTCAAAAAAAGATATCCGAAAGTGAAACTCTGTTTAATCGGAGAAGGTTCGCTGGAACTGGAGTTAAGAAGGAGGGTGGATCAAATGGGATTGAAAGATAACATGACTTTTGTTCCGCCGCAACCTGACATTACCTCCTGGCTTCGAAAATCAAAAATCTTCATCATGACAACTCTTAATGAGGGGCTTCCTAATGTTGTGTTAGAGGCCGCGATGTGCAAAGTGCCATCTGTTTCAAGTTATTTTGAAGGAGTGGAAGAGGTTATCAAGCACGAAAAGACAGGGATGATTGCCCGGTCAATCAATGAGTTCTCTTCCGATGTCTTGTCGTTACTCACCAACGATAGGAAAAGAGCAACGCTGGGCGTCAATGCCGCCGCATTGGTTGAGGAGCTTTTCCGTGCGGACAATCAAAAACAGTTCGTCAGTTCGCTTGTCGGTCTACAGTCTTAAGCGGGACGCGAAAAAGACGGAGCGTTAGTCACGCTTGACAACAAAGACTTGCCGGCATGGTTTTTTCTGGCATTGCAGCAGACTCTGGAACTCTTTGACGATTTGATTATTCTTTTCTCTGGCGAGTCGGCCGTCCGCGTTGTCCGCATTAGACAATAGCCAAAGCCTATCTGCCATTGAAAGCTTATTCACCAGTTTTATATCTATCGGTTTGTTCATATCAATCTGATGCAAAAAGACGGTCTTTTTCAGCCGGTTGCCAGGGGGAACTTCAAGGTAGTAATCAACAAAAGACATCGTTCGCGCCCAAATCGAACCCTCAAAATCCAGAAATACTACGTCTTTGCGACCCTGGCGTAACAGAAGTTGTTCAGTCAACCCTTTCCAGTCGGTCGCTCCGAAGAATCCCCACCTGCCGGTTGAAACAACTGCCAGTGTCAGGATATAGACTAGTACAAACACCATTGGCAAAATTTTTGACCTATTATGGATCAGGAGCAGAGCCATTCCAAAAATGAACGGCAGGCCTGAAATCCATAGGTTGGCTGGGTTGAATATTGGGGAATACAGTATTGAAAATAAGTACGACGAGAAGACCGGGACAAAAAATGACGAAAGCAAGAAGACGCCGAAAAATTTCTCGGTGATTCTCGAAGCTGTATTTATGGCGCCGGCCAGTGTCTTTAGGCACCCCAGAAAAATAAGAATTGAGAGCAGGAATATCGGCCAGACAAGGTAAACGGTAAGGGACGGGGTAATGGCTTCAATCATTGCGGGAAGACTCCATGAGCCGGAGAAATCGGCGATGGCGCCTCGGGCATACCAATACCAATCCTTTCCCAGGTATTCTCCTGTCGCCGCTTCGCCGAAGTAATTTAAAAACAGCGGCAGGTCGACCGAGATGAAAAGCGCGGTAACCATGAAAGTAAGAGACAAGCTTTTCAATAGACTCCTTCTTTGTTCTTTCCATACCAGAGAACTGATAAGCCAGGCTGACAACAGCGAAAGGAGGTACCACACGGTTGAGTAATCCGTGTAAAACGCGGCGGCGCTGAAAAGGCCGGATAGAAACGACCATCTGAATTTTTGGTCCCTAACTGCCCGCAGCGCAAAGAATAACCCGCCCAAAACTAAAAAGTAGGTCAATGCATACATTTTTGCTTGGAAACCCTGGTTGACAAAGAATGGATGAACCGCGAAAATAAAGGATGCTAATATCCCCGCGCGGCGGGAGAACACGACAACGCCGATAAGATAGATAAACACGACTGCGGGAATAAAAGCAATCAACGACGGAAGCCGAAGAACGAAAGGAGAAGTGTTATACCGTGCGATCAAATTAGAAAGTAAGTAGTACAGCTGGGGATGAGCCTTATCTTCTTGTTGCAAAAGAAGCAGTTGATTTACGGAGTGCTGTCTGCTGACGTTCAAAATGTAGACTTCGTCCTGCCAAAAACTTTGATTTATGGCCGCGTTTAATCTGAGGAAAAAACCAAATAAAATAATGAAAATGATAGATGATAATAAACCATTCGACTGGTTATTTTTAGTTTTGAATAAATCCATAATTTGAATTAGATGTTATTTCTTGGTACAATCTCTCGGCAAACATTTGGTTAGCCAATGAATTTGGATGTCCTTCCTTTTGGGATATTCCCATGAAACTTCGACCGCTTTTTTTCATAGAAAATTCTCGGTATTTGTTGAGGTATAACTCCCAAGAATCTATTAAGTTTAAACCGTATTGTCGCAATATTTTATCTAACGATTTCGTTTCAGACGGAATGTAATTGAAAGAAAAATAGATGATTTGATTATCTCTTGGCAATTGTGTGATTAAAAATTTAAGCATTTCCATGTTGTCGGATCTTTCGTCAAGGGATCCCAAGACACGATTGGCATATTGATCGGATTCCCAGGATTTTTCCGCAAATACCATTTTGTCGGTAACCGGCAATTCCGGCGGATAATTTTGTAAATTATCCCAAACTATCAGATCGTTTTCGGTTACTCCGATGATAACAAGATCAGGTTTAAACCTGTGACCGAATTTTTCAGCAGCAAGAAAGTGTTGATAAATATTGGTCCCGCAATTTCCAAGATTTAATATACGCGTTGATCTGACATTATCGAGTCTTTTTTCCAAAATATTGGTAAATCGTTGATGTTTTAGTAGTCCTTGGCCATACACAACGCTGTCGCCGACGACAAGGATAAGGTATTCTTCTGATTTTTTTGAATAAAACTCTTTATCCCGATAGCCATCGGAGTTCAATTGAGCCCTGCAAAGATCTCCTTTGACATTGCCATAACCATGCCAGGGGCTTTTGCGATAAATAAAGCGATCAAAAATTGTATCCGGCCAAATTGTATTTATGAATACGATCTCTATCCAAACAAAAATTAACCCCAGCATAAGAAGAGCTATTTTTTTGAGCATATCTTTTATCTTGAGTTGCTGTAAATAATAGGCGTAGTAATAATGTCCCGATAATCCGTCAGCCATTTGTTCACCTCGGAAACAACCTCGTTTTCCGGAACAGTATACCCTTGTAAATTATTTTTTTTCATTACTACAAAGTCCGGAAACCCGTAGAACAAATCCATAAAGGAGTTTGCCATAACGCCGATGGCTGAATTTGATTGTTGACGTAAAACAAGATAGTAGTGGTAAAAAATATACATTTTTACGCTGGGGAAGGCGTGCTTATTAAAGTCGAAAAAGTCATTTATTAATACTAGGGATTTATGTGAAGGGTAATTTCTGGCAAAGTTCCTGAGACAATCAGAAAATTCTGATTGGAAAACACTGTCATAGGCTGCTTTTTCGCCAATAACTATTGAGATAGATTCTGCGTCCTCACTTATTTTGTTTATATCTTCGCATGATTTAACAATATATGTCTTGGATAGGTCTAAGTGTGTTGGAGGATTGGCGTGGATAGTCGGTAGTGACATAGCGTAACCTGTAGATTTTTTCCAAAGCTTTTCTCTTTGAGCAAATAATTCCTGCCAAGAGGAAAATTCTTGGTCTGGAATCTTTACGGCATCCGTTTCGTTATAGGCGCAATCAGCGCCGTCCATTACCAAAATATCTGTCGAGCTTTTGAGATTTTCCTGTCCCCAGGTTCCTGTTGGAATTTCGGCCTTGACAATATATTTTCCCGGTTTGAAACAGGCTGTTCTCAAGACCCTGTTTGAGTTATATTGGGTAAAGTTCTCGTCAAATAGGCCTGTCGAATAGATGATTTTTCCGTCTTCGGTCAAGACATTAAATTTAGGCAGAATTTTTGTATCCCAGAATTGATGAACCGAAATACTCGAGATTTGATTAACCCCTTTAGTTTTAAGCTGAAACTCGATATCTAGTTGATCGCCTTGTTTAATTTTGTTGGTGTTTGGGATCAATATTAACTCGTTGGGCGGAAAAACTGTAACTATTTCATTCAGTTTTAAATTTAAATCTAATATATCGTAGCGGATATCAGAATTGGTGCAAACATTCATGGCGTAATATTCTTTGTCCGGGTAAGATGATTCTGATTCAGCTTTTTTCTTAACGAAATCGATGCAATCTTGAGAGGGAACGTAAACTGATGATAGCCACAAGTTTTGAGAATTCGAATAAACAGTTACCGGCTCTCCGAAGAACATGCCCTGGAAATCGCCGCTATCGTTTGTCTGGAGTTTAAACCAAGCATACTTAATCCCGTCGATATTGACGGAGAATTTTGTTAATCTTCCGTAATTAAAAACAATGCGGTCGTCCCGCGGGATTTCAACATCTTTCTGTACCAGAGCGTATGTTTCGGTTTTGGAGGAATTAAAAAACTCTGTGTCCAGATTAATGTTATATGTTCCGCCGGAAACGTAAAACCGGACTGAATTAGCGCCACCGGGCTTAAATGCCAGCATTTGAGATGGTGAATAACCGTACTTTGTTTTTTTAGTAATCTCTACTTTCATTGTCGGTGGGTTGTAGGGAAAATTACGGAGTTCCATTTTAAACAAAGTTAGATTTACCGATTTTTCCTGCTGTGACGGCGAGGAAAAATTGAAGTTTTGGCTAAGGTAGAAAAAATCCTCATTATTGTTTTTTCCCTCGGAACTTATGACAAAGCTATATTCTCCTTTTTGCAAGCTTAAATTAACTTTTCCTTCAGAATTGGTTCTTAAAATAGAATACCCATATACTTGACGGCCGTCACCAGCAGAGTAAACAGATACGAAAGCATTTTTAATTGGTTGATCGGATTTATTTTTGAGTGACAGCTCCAAATCTAAGCTGTTATCAGCTATTGAACTTCTTGATAAGACGTGGATGAAAATTATTTTTTTCGTTGCTTTATCTGTCGCTTCAATTTTGTTTTTTTGATCTTTAATATTCTGGAAAAGAAAGAGTGAGATAAAGATTAGCAGAATTAAAATTAGACATAGAAACCCGGGTATATAGCTCTTGATATCGCCACAGCATTTTTTTAATTTCATAATTGTCTTTGATCTTGCGGTAAGCATTCATCCCTAACTTTTGTCTAAGTTTGGCATCTTTCAACAGTAAATCAAGATAACCGGCTAAAACTTTGGTTTGAGTCTTGGGAACGATTAAACCATTCTTCATATGTGTAATCAACTCCGTATTTGCATCTATGCTGCTGACTATGCAAGCGATACCAAAACTCATGGCTTCTAACAGACTCATCGACATGCCTTCGGCCAAAGATGGCAAGACGAATATATCGGTTTTAGCCAGGAATCTGGATATATTAGATGTAAATGGCTGAAATCTGACTTTAGAACCCAATTTTTGTGTCTGGGCGAATTCTTCTAATTCTTGTTTTTCCGGGCCGGCGCCGATTATCAAACATCTAAATGGATATGTGACTTTGGCTAACGCCCGGAGAAGAAGTATTAAGTTTTTCCGTTTGACCAGTTGGCCGGTATACGTTATCAATGGGGGATTATTGATAGTGTTTTTCTTCCCGACGATGTTTAGCGGATTAACCCCATTGGAGATGACGGCAACTTTTGAACCGGGTACCATCAATCTGGTTACCAGTTTTTGCCGCAAGTGTTGGGCGACGCAGATGTTAAGGTCGGCAAGATGACAAGAAACAAAATACAGGATATTTTTGAACAGGAAATTCGGTTCACAGGCCAAAAACAAATAATTCCGCCGGTTGGCAACGTGGAAAATTCTAGTCCTTTTTGTCATTGCGAGACGCGTAACGTCGTGGCAATCTGAACCCGAGAGAGATTCCCACGGTCGCCTTTGGCGGCCTCTAAATGACTTTTGAAACCAGTTCAACATCTTAGCGAGAAACAAAGTATAGTCGGCTCTTAGAGTTTGGGTATGAACAATTTTAACCCCGAAATTCCTAATGGTATTTGCAGTTTGGGAAACACCATAAAAAAAAGATTTATCCGAAATAAAAGATCTGTGTCTAAACGTAGTAAAAAAACTATCCTTTAACGATCCATTATTGCTAAGCGCTAAAATATAAGCTGTAAATTTATCCCGGGGCAGGCTGGCGGCAATTTTAAAAGCATTGCGATTTAAAGAGATATTCTCGAAATCATTGATAATGTATAAAATCTTAATCATAGTTAATTGAAAGATATGTTTGATCGGAGACCGGATTGCTCCATCATTATTGTAAGCTATCAACACCGGCAGTATTTGTCCGGTTGTTTGCGGTCATTAATTAATGGTGAAAAAAAACTTAACTTGGAAATCATTGTCATCGATAATAATTCTTCAGATGGGGCTATTGATTCACTAAACCCCGATATTTTCAATGAAATAACTCTGGTTAAAAATAATCGCAATTTGGGCTTCGCCAAAGCGTGCAATCAAGGTATTAGGATGGCGAAATCAAATATTGTGATGTTTGTAAACCCGGATGTTCTGACAGTATCCGGCTCGATCCAAAAAATGCTGAGGTTTTTGGAACTAAACCCTGCGGCTTCTTGTGTCGTTCCGGTGTTGAAAAATATTGACGGATCCATTCAGTATTCATGCAGAAAATTTCCAGGCTGGAAAGAAACACTACTGAAGCGGACGCCCTTGAGATGGTTTGTAGATCCGGAGGAAGTAAACAGATATAGCCGAAGGACGGTGGATTTAATAAATAGAAAGATTCCTTTTCAGATAAACTGGGCGTTGGGTGGTTGCCTGATGGTTAAAAGGTCAACTTTTGACACGATCGGAGGATTAGATGAAAAATTCTTTCTGTACTGCGAGGATATAGACTGGTTTTACCGCCTAGAAAAGGCGGGCTTAAAGGCCTATTGTTTGCCTGAGGCTATCATGTATCATAAACATTTAGCTGTCAGTGATCATAAACTGCCTTCCGTAGAAAGTTTTTATCACTCGGTAGGAATTTTGAGGTTTGTATTCAAGCATGCCGGCGATATTTTGACCGGCCGCTATCCGCCGAAGAATTTAATCTAGGCGCTAAAAGGTAAATAGTTAATTATTGACGACTTCAGTTTGAATTTTGTCTTTCAGAAATCCGACCGGCTGTGGTTGGTTGTTTTGGATTTCATTCTGGAGAAACGAGTCGCAGATTTCATTCGGGAAATTAAATTTTCCACAATAATCGATCGAATTTTTAGCTTCCTGAATATTTCCGATGGCCAAATAATAGTTGGCTAACTCCAATTGAAAATGGCTCCACTCCGGAGACAAATTAACCATTGCTGTCCATAGCGGAGTCACCAATTCTTGATGGTTATTCTGAAATGCCATCAAGCCCAGCCGATAAAAAGCTTTAGCTAAATCGTTATTATTGGCGTTAATCAGAGAGTTAAAAGAATTAAAATCCAGTTGTTTAAGTTCGGCTGTATATTCTGCTTTGAATTTGCCATCATTGGGAAAATCAGTCAATTCCGGAATAGGCAGAAGAGCAGTGTAATAATTTTCATAGACTGATTTAAAGTTTAATCTATCGATTTCAGACCTTAGCGTTCCGGCTTTTATAAGATCCTGAGTCGCAGCTTTAATGTCCCCAACGGTGAGTTTTTGAACGCCTTCCTTAAGGACTTTTGTTAGCTCTAAGGTTTTCTGGGATATAATATTTTTCGTGTTTATATCCTGCTGAGGAGGTTGCGTTGGCTGAATCACATCTGTCGGAATGTTATTTTTGGGGATAACCTGCCCGTTGAACGGTTTAGGCTGAGAGCTGGTTTTCATCCCCCAAAAGTAACCGCCTTCAACGGCTATAACCAGCAAAATGAGAACTGTCGCTACTATCAAGAGTTTACTCATATGACCTTGGCGTCTTCTGTTGTAGTATTTATTTTATAATCCTTATTGCCACCGTTGTCAAGTATCCATTTTAGCTGCCGGCGGACTGCCGCTACCAACCGGTATAATCTCGACATGACCAGAGACCTAATTTTTACCCAGAAAAGAGTAGGCCTGAATGGGAGACTGTTTACAATTTATAAATTTAGAACCATGTATCCTGGAGCTGACGAAGATAAAAGCAAATATCTTCATTTGAATGAGGCCGATGGGCCGGTATTCAAGATTAGGAATGATCCCCGGTTCACAAAAATCGGCAAATGGCTGGCAAAAACCGGGCTGGACGAACTTCCCCAGTTTGTTAACGTCGTGAAGGGGGAAATGACACTTGTCGGGCCGCGGCCGCTGCCTATAAACGAAGAGGCTAAAATCCCGGATCAATGGCGTTGGAAGAGGAGAACGGTAAAACCGGGGATTACCTCTTCGTGGGTCGTCGCCGGCGGACATAATCTAAGATTCCGGGAATGGATGAAACTGGACATGAAAGATATTGAGCGCAAAAGTTTTTTTTATGATTTTGTTATACTGGTAAAAACATTAGGAATCGTCGCCAGAAATGCTGCCCATTTTATTTATTCTGCCGCTGTTTGTGCTGCCGTTTTTTGACCGGACGCTGCAGGAGCTGCCGTTTGTTTATTTTCTGGCTGCTCAAGTTTTGCTTCTGCCGGCGCTAATTATCCATCTTAAAAACAGCGATTTTCGCCCAAACAGAATTATCTGCTGGCTGTTTGGGGGATTGATAATTCAGATTTTCATTTCTGTCATTTTCTCTTATTCGGTGGCGGTGCCTTATTCGACAGTCGGAATGATGTTAATTGTTTCGGCATTGGCATGGTATCTGTTGGGGTCGGCGGCGACGCCGGAAATTAAAAAGGCGCTGGCGGTGATGGTTGTTTCGGTAGCGGCGGTTTTGGCCGCCGTCAGCTACTTAATAATCTTCAAAGTTTTACCGGCTCCGGCAAGTTCGGTAAATCTTTTGACCTGGACTTTTGGACATCACCGGCTGGCCGGATATTTATTGTTTCCCCTGCCGGTTTTGGTTTGGGCAGTTAGCCAAGACTGGCGCTGGAAAAAACCGGCAATCTTGGGATTGGTTCTTATCCTGCCGATATTTTTGATTAGCGGCGGCCGGGCGGCTTATCTGGGGTTGCTGGCGTCTTTAATATACCTCCAAAAAAGGAGTATCCTGAAAGGATACTCCCTGACGGCGGCGATTTTGGTCGGTTTGCTGTTTTTTCTGTCAGTCCCGATTTTTTATCGGCTGCGGCCGGAGCTGTCGGTATTCCAATTCGTGTCCAATTATCGGCAAGCGGCAGGGGTGTTAATTAAACCTCTGTCGGCGGATTCCCGTTTCGATTATTGGTCTCAAGCGGCAAGAGCCATAGTCAATGACCCGTTGGGATACGGCTTGGAAACTTTCCGGTTCCAGACTTTGTTTTTCCGCCGGGCCGGGGAAAACATTTCCGGATATGTCCACAACCAGTACCTGCAGATGTTTGCCGAAACCGGAATTATCGGCGGGGGACTGTTTTTGGCATTGGTAATCACAGCCCTAAAACAAGGCCATCGGGCGGCGGCGGAGAGCGGCGACCGGATGACGACGGCGCTTTTGGCCGGATTGATAGGCTCGGCGGTCGCGGCAATTTTTGATTTCGACTGGCAATTCCCGAGTATATTTTTGTTATTTTGGCTAATAGCCGGAATAGTCGGTCGAGATGTTAAAACCGAGTTAATCGAGAATAAACAATCAACGGCTTGGGCGCCGCTAATAATGTTGTTTTTTATACCGGCAATTTATGGGGGAATAGTTTGGGCGGGACTGGCGGGGTTACCGATGACAACTAAATTTTGGGGCAACGGCGGGAAAGAATTTTTTGGCAACACCGCCGGAATTTTTTCCAGTCTGCATCCCAAGCTGGAGGAGGAGATTTTTGAAACCGGAAAAGGTAAAATGGCCCCGGCCGATTTTTCAGCGTTTATCAAGCGGCAATTCCCGCTGTATCAATATGACAATCAGATGCTGGCCGGGGTACTGGAGTGGCAAAAATATTTTGGGTCAAAACAGGATGTGATTACCACGGCGGCGGTGATATTGGACAACGATCCCTTGGATCAACAGGCCCAACAGACCCTGCAAGAAGCGGCGGAATAAATCCGGCAGGGGATTTATCTGTAGTTTGAATTTACGCTTGAAGAGTCAGGTGTTTGCCGCCGGGATGGATTTCTTCCAAAGGCATAATCCGTTCTTCCAGATCGGCTAAATCGGAATGAGACGGCGTCAAAGTTAATTCCTGCTCAATCTTTTCCAGTTTTCCCATGAGTTTATCCATACTGACATAGAATTCGTCTTTGGTCGGAAGTCCCTTAATTTCTTCTTTAAGTCTTTTCTCCAATTCATCAAGTCTGAAATTGAAACCGGGTTGAGTAATAAAATGTTCTGAAAGAAGACTAATGTCTTTTTTGGTCAACGCCATAAGCGTATTTAATCACTTTAAATCTCCAATTGTCAAGGTCCGAAATATTTGTCACTCGGATCGATACATCTCCCTTACACATCGCCTGACAGGGGAAAAGTGATATAATATGAGGCAGTTTTCCGGTCGAAACGGATTAACGGATTAACGCATCAACGCATTAACGCATTAGTCAACGACGTAATCTATGCCGAATAAATCCGGCAGGGGATTCGAAATTGAAGCCTTGACAAACCGTTAGCAACTTAGTATATTACTACTTGGAGCTGGTAATAATAAACTATATGTGCCCGGATGCTCCTGAGTGGTTCACTCAGTCCGAGTCTGGGAACAACACTTATAGCACCGCCGCTCCTTTTTTATTTCTCCCAAGTCCTGGTCCATTTTTCTGAAAATAGTTCTTTCTCCTGGACGATATTGCCTTTAAGAACAGTATAAAACTCTTCTCCCATGGACTTTGATTCGTGGTATCGCGCCAAAGCTCCGGATACCCAGTCGGCAATTTGAATCAAGGGGTTAGCGGTGGAATCAACGACTTGAACTTGAAACAGGACTTTAGCCGGAAGTTTAGGGAGTAAGCTGATTTTTAGGGTTTCGTTAAACCTGTTTACGGTTACTCCCTTGAGAGTCCGCTGATCTCTAACAACGGTAAATTGGCTTTCGGTAACCGGCAGGTAAAGTTCAAGCGTGGCCTTAACTATTTCGGTATAAAGTAGTCCTGTTTTGGCAACTTTGCCACTTTTGCAGTATTCTGGAGGGATATTCTTTTTCTTCAAGAACGTATAGAAAATCCGGATGTCTTGTTTGGCAAAATACTTTAGCGTTTTAAGTCTCAATTTGTCGTCAATGTGGGAATCATTAAACTTTAGCTCGGCTTGGCGCCGCAATTTCTTGGGAAATTTAATTTTCTGCCATTTTCTGAAAGCTTTAGTGATTTTTCGCGAATTACCTACCGTGTAAGTAGCCACGATAAAATATTTACCGTCGCTTTCGGTTACAGTTCCGCTTTCGTCAAGATAAATAAACATAGTTCTTAATCAAAAGCAACCAATTAAATATATCATGTTTCGCTAATCTTAACCGAAATAATTTTCCCTACATCTCCCTTACACATCGCCTGACAGGGCAAAAGTGATATAATATGAGGTAGTTTTACGGTCGAAACGGATTAACGGATTAACGCATCAACGCATTTCCGCCAAAGGCGGATCCGCTTTTAGCGGAAACGTATTAGTCAACGACATAATCTATGGGGAATAAACCTGACAGGGGATTAGATACCCATAGATGACATATCGTATGTTTTGGTTTAGTTTAGTAAAATTTTGAGTGAAAGTTAGGAACTAAAATGTTGGCGAAACAAGAAGTGGGTTTTCCAATTGCGTCAAACAGAACAGATGCTAAATGGATCATGCGTCCGGCGGTTGGCCCAGGCGGGAAACTCCTTTATCGGCTGGAAGATGGTAAACGGTATTGGGCAAACGAATTTCCTCAAATAATAGAGTCGGTGTTCTCCTCGGATTCTTTCCAAATTACCGCTCCGATGAAAATTTACTTCGACTTTACCTACAGATGTAATTTGAAGTGCCGTCATTGTTTGACTGAGTCGTCGCCGACCACTGACACATCCACCGAACTCCAAACCCCGCGGATTTTCGAACTAATTTCCGAACTGGCAAAAATTGGAACACTTGAAATAGCGACTGCCGGCGGAGAACCATTTATCCATCCCGATTGGGAAGATATCTTTACACATATCAAGTCGGTGGGGATGAACTTAATCGTTACGACTAACGGCACCATATTAACTCCGCGTATAGCAGAAAGACTTAACAGGATTAAACCATTAGAAGCGCGGGTAAGCTTTGAGGGCGGCCCCAAGTTCCATGATAAAGTTAGGGGGAACGGCGGATATTCTCGAGCGATGAGGGGACTCGGCGACTTGATAGAGAGTGGAATCAAATCTACTGCCAGACTGACGCTGTGCCAGGGCGCTAACGATGAACTTCAGATTTTGTTTGAAGATTTGACTAAAATTGGAGTTGGCACCGTCAAAGCCGCCGTAGTTAAGAAAGCAGGAAGGGCAGCGGTGGAATCATTTGCAGAAGAATGGGATTATGCTCCTGATGAACAAGCGGCAATATGGTTGATGGCTCTTGGGAAAGAATATGGACTTGAAGTACAGCTTTCCAGCGATGATTTCCCGATGTCGAGTAAAGAGGCCAATGATCCCAAATTACGATGCCCGGAGCGCAGTAACTGCGGCGCCGGGTTTGAAAGTTGTTATATTTCGCCCAACGGCGAGGTTCTTAGTTGCGTCACCATGCCAGATTTAGCATTTGGTCTTTTGCACACGGAGTCTTTTTCGTCGGTATGGCGGGGAAAACTGGCTGAAAGCTATCGCCAACTGGCTGGGGCCGCAAAAGATCGCAGATTATGTGATTCGTTATGCGACACAAAGTTAAGCTGAATGACAAGAGAGGATGTAATATGACAGAAAGATGGCAACGAGAAACCAGAAAAACAGTTTTGGACTCCCCCTGGATAAAGGTACATGAAGATAGCTATGTCCTACCGGACGGACAGCAAATACCGCATTATTTCATCTGGGAAAGCGGCGATTCAGCGTTATGTGTGTGTAAAATAAGAGAGAATGTTTTATTAACGCGTCAGTATCGCCCGGGAATAGAAAAACAGACGGTTTGTCACCCCGGAGGCCGACTAGAATCGTTAGATGTCTCTCCGGTTTCCGGAGCAATGAGGGAGTTGTTGGAGGAAACCGGATATTCTCCCCGGAAGATTACTCCGCTGGGGACTTTCGGTCAGATTCCGGCGATTACTCCCAACAGAGTTTATGTTTTTTTGGTAGAATGTGAATCTTCTGCGAGCCAACCCAGTCGAGAACCATCTGAAAAAATAGAAGTCGAGCTAGTACCAATCACAAAACTAGAGGGTCTTGTCGCTTCGGGAGAAATGGATTGTATTGCCTGCGTAGCAGCAACATATTTAGCTCTTAATACCATCAGGGGATAAACTAATTCCTACACCTCTCCTACACATCGCTCCTAGAAGGGAAAGTGATATAATTTGAGATAGTCAATTGTTGTCATATCAGACTATTCAGACGACATGAATTCTTTCTATAATAGGTGCAAATCAAATTTCCCATATTTTAGCCACGAAAAACTAGTAAATTTGTTTTTCAGAGACTATAATGATCTCTATGTCATATACTCCTTGTGAATTTTGTAATGGTCGACATTTAGAATTCAGGCAAAAGATGTGGGATGCATTGTTGGATAAAAATATAGCTCCCGAACGTTTTATTAATGAAGACCCACAAGGAAGATTAGATTTGATCAAGGAAGGTTTTGGATTAACTAATGATCATCGGTCTGATCAACCCAACATCAGCGTTCCCCGAAACCAAGGTGCAGTAGTGGTTAAACCAGAGATGATTCATGCTGACCATCAACTAGAGGAGTATCTCGTTGAAAAAGTTGGGGTTGAGATAACCAGGACCAAAAGTTTTGTATACACGCCCGAAGAATACTGGCAAATCAGCGGCAGAGTAATGTTTGAACATTTTTATTTATTCCCTCATGGAGCATTGCTGTTTTTATCTTCAATCGTGGCTACTTCTAGGTTGATTTTATTTGATCATCGACCAGTACAAGAATATTTAAGAATTTTTCGTGAATATAATGATGGCATAGAGCCCGACAATTTACTTAACAACAAAAAAGACCAGCAATATGTTTTTAATTGTTTGTTTGTTAGACACGAACAAAATTCACTTCGTTCCAGTATTACATTTCCAGTAGTTAAAAGTAGGGGCATGTTGGAGATGATACCCGATAGATGTCCGGCAAAGTGCTGGGATTTTACCGGCTCATTCAGCAATAGGACGCCAGCAGAAAACGCTAGAACCTTTAATGGTATTCATAGCCCGAATAACAGGGAAGAGCTGATGCTTGAGCTTTCAATATTATCAGTGCAATAATATCTGACTATGGTCTCCAATGACGTATCCCGGCTACCATACAGAAATAACGTCTCCTGTGTTCTTTTCCGGGAGGATAAATATTTATTAGTTCAGCTGAATGAATGGCCCGAACATTGGTGGAAATTTCCCCAGGGAGGAATCCGTAAAGGAGAATCCGAAAAAGAAGCGATTCACAGAGAACTGCAAGAAGAGTTGGGGATAAGCAAGATAAATATTATTAAGAAAAGTTTTCGTAAGAATAAATACGATTGGTCTCCGGATTCGGTTAAACTAGCGGGTTACAGGTGGCGTGGACAGATACAAAAGTTTTATTTAGTTGAATATTTAGGAAATGACGACGAGATTGCTATTAATAAGGACGAACTTAACCAATACCAATGGGTAGAACTTAAGAATTTATTTAAGTATATTGACCATGACCATCAAAATTTTTCGAATTATAAACAAATAATTGAAAAGGTATTAATAGAATTCGGAAGGCTATAAAAGCTATATTTCCTCTTAACTTCTGATAAAATCAGACTTACTATGAGTCAGATAAATAAATCAAAGAAAGATAGTTTTGTGAACTTAAATGACAATACTGAAAAAAATGCCGGCGCGCGCTGGATACCGGAATTAAATAAAGAAATGGTAATGACGTTTAATTATATTAAGCATTCCAGTAAACATCCGATTAGACGATGGATGGTGGAGGGTTTTTACAAACAGATGCTCCGAGATTTAAGTGATTTACCAATTAACTCTATACTTGATGCCGGTTGTGGAGAGGGCTATACTTTGGATCGCTTACTTAAAGCGGATATTGGCTTAAATTTAACTGGAGTAGACTATTCCCGGGCGGCGGTAAACCTGGGTAAGGAGCTTTTTCCTGAGTTGGACTTAAAAGTAGGCAACATATACAATCTGCAATTTGGTGATGACTCCAAGGATTTGGTTATCTGTACCGAAGTTCTGGAACATCTTGAATATCCCAGGAGGGCTCTGGGGGAGTTAGTTAGAGTTTCACAAAAATATTTAGTTCTATCAGTACCACACGAGCCATTTTTTAGCCTGAAAAATTTGCTCATCGGTAGAAATATTATGCGTTTAGGCAGTTCCAAAGGACATGTAAATTGGTGGACCAATAGGGCCTTTCATCGTTTTGTAAATGAAGAAAAGGTCAATATTATTAAAAGTAGACATCCGTTTCCATTTACTTTATTAATTATAGAAAAGCTTTAATTAGCACCCGTTCTTATTTTAAGCATATGTTTTGGATAATTCCCATGGCCGGAAAAGGTCTCCGCACTCTGTCTTTAGGTGAATTTAAACCGTTTATTGAAATTAAAGGAAATAAAATACTGTCCTGGTTTTTATTTTCCGTAAGACATTTAATAAAGCCAAATGATGAATTTGTACTGATTACTACTCAATATTTTTTCCATAAATTTAATTTCAAAAAGGAAGTAGAAATACTATTTAAACTTCATGGATTACCAAACCAACTTCATTTTATAGAAACCCAAGGGACCTTGGCAGGTACTTCGTTAACTGTATTACAGGCAGAGAATCTTATTTCCGTAAACCAATCAGTATTGATTATCTATCCGGATCAATTTATTGATTTTGAACTTCCCGACGATATTAAACCTGGTAGCGGATATTTAGGGTTATATCTGAATTTAGGAAACAAATCTGGTTTTGTAGAAGTTAAGAATGGCTTAATAACTAAATTTGTTGAAAAACAAAATATTTCGAATACTGCCAGTACGGGATTATATCTCTTATCTAGCGGGAAAGACTTGATTAAAGCCATTAAAAAACAAATAAATTCTGGCGAGACGCTTAATGGGGAATACTATGTTGGCCCCAGCTTCAATTACCTGATTGAAGATGATTATCACATTTTCCCTCTTCCAGTGTTAGCGAAGTATGTTTTAGGAGATGTCGAAAGCATTAAATTATTCGAGAAGAGAAACTTAACAGTGACGGACCTTCCCCATAAATGCAAGCCGGATTTTTAACTTCCGGATTTAACAGTCTATGAAGTTCAGTTTCATATTTTGATCCCTGACAAGTATTATCAATAAATTTAGGACATTTTTGGCAAAACATGATTAATTTTCCGCTATTGTTTCTTATTTCTTCCAGCTTGGAATTTGTTTGCCATACTTCAAATAGATCATCAGTCCGTACGTTACCCATCGTCAAGTTTTTATCAATATAAGGAGTGTAACCTCCGCAACAATAACTTCCATCGCTGATCACGTTAAAAGTTGTCGTTCCCGAAGGATGACCTATTTTAAGTCCAAACTCCCGACTTAGTTCCGAATCGACTGCCGTGATTTTAGATACCTCAGCAAAATGCAAAATATTTAAATTCGGATATTTACCCTTCAACCCTTGTATCTTTTTAGACATTAAATAATGGTCATATAAACTAACACCGTCAGTCTTCTCCAGATTAGCGCCTCTACCGATAAAAACTATCGTAAAAAAGTTTATTTCATCTGTGTATTTTGAAGCAATTTCTAGAATTTTTTCCACATCCTGCACGGAGTGCTTATTTACCAATGTGTTGATTCGCAACTTGACTCCCATAGAGTGCAAATTCTTTATATTTTCAACAGTCCTGTCAAATGTATTTTTACCACGGTTCATTTCGTGACTTTCTTTTGCCCCGTCGAGACTTACTGTTACCTGCTCTAAGTTTAGTTCAGCAAATTTCTCATAAATCCTGGAATTAAAATATGCGGCATTAGTGTTACATGACACGGCAAATCCTAAGTTCTTGGCATATTCCAGTATTGCAAACCAGTCTCTTTTGCAAGTAAGCTCTCCACCGGTAAACCTCAAATCAAGCACGTTGCATTCCCTGAAATGATCTAAACTTTCTAGAATTTCAGCCGTGCTCAATTCGTTAGACCGTGGTATTCCAGAATTATTGTAGCAATATTTGCACCTTAAACTGCAAGCTAGTGTTAGTTCGTAGTAAATCCTTATAGGAGAATATAGAATATCTTTTCTGTAATCAGACCTTTTTGTTTTGAGCATTTCAATTTGATCTCGAGTGATCTGTAGTTCTGCCAATAAATCATTTAATTTATCCTTATGTACAAATCGGTGTCTGAGTTTTGATTTATCGAAAAAGGTATAACCGAATGGTTCCTCTCTGATTACATATTGCATATCTATTCCTTTCAAATCCTTTCAAAACGATAATACTACAAAAGTAGCTTATCCTTAGGCAACTTTTTACAATACGCTCTTCTGATTATACTTCTCAATAATCTACACACTCCTTACACATCGCCATTCCGGACCGGAATGATATAATATGAACCAGTTTTCCGGCTTATACTATATATAATATAGTAAGAAAAGCCGGGAGTATGAAGAATAAATCCGGCAGGGGATTATTCTTAGGGGGTATTTATGACTCCGGAAGCAGCGTGGAGAGA
>Ga0209211_10002178_pt1 | contig 34453 bp, 46 predicted proteins | sample RifGroA2_FD_183992 | JGI IMG/M metagenome (GOLD analysis project Ga0209211, IMG submission 183992) | Groundwater microbial communities from Rifle, Colorado, USA - Groundwater A2 (SPAdes) (version 2) | ecosystem: Environmental > Aquatic > Deep subsurface > Groundwater | place: Rifle, Colorado... | reverse complement strand
AATTAACGAATTAACGAATAGAGCATCACAAATATCTCCTTGCGAAAAAACATAGTTAGGGTTTTTTTCAACAGATTTCAAATTTTCCAAATTTCCAGCATAAGTGAGTTTATCTAGATTGACGATTTTATCTTGGGGATATTTTTTCAGCCAATAAAGAATAAAGTTGCTACCGATAAATCCCGCCCCGCCGGTGACTAACAATTTCATATGAATAATTTTACCATTTAATTACTAGTTATAGTATAATAATGTCAATGAGGTATCCATGGGTATGTTTATCAATTGTAGGCGTTTGGATAGCTACTTTGATAGTTGTTAGCTTTAGAATTGTTGAACCAACAACGATCTATATTTACACATCAATAACTGTAATTATTCTCTTTTTGTTGGGTTTTGCCAGAAGTTAATATGTTAAGAATCATCTACTTGCTCTTTCTTCTTGTTAAATATTACTCTATCTATCTTCTTTCAAAATTGGGATTAGTAAAATATTTAAATGAAAAGCTGATGAAAAAATTCTTTGAGGAAGCCGGCGGTGCTTTTGTTAAATTCGGACAGATATTAGCTCTAAGGGTTGATGTCCTCCCTAAAAGCTTCTCCCTCGAGCTATTTGACCTTTTTGACAACTATCAACCTTTTCCATATGATGAAGTAAAAAGGATTTTTAAGGAACAACTGGGTGTTTTTCCCGAACAAATTTTTAAATATTTTGAGAAAGAACCATTCGCCTCTGCTTCATTCGCTCAAGTCCATGGGGCTAAACTACAAAATGATCATACTGTCGTTGTAAAAATCCAACGGCCAGGAGTCATGGAAAAAATCAACGTTGATTTTCTACTCATCGACTTTCTTTCGGTAATCGCCGACCTTTTTTTCAAAATTGAAGCTTTGCCTTGGCGGGAATTTGCCAAGGAATTCCGGATTTGGACGAAAAAAGAGCTTGATTACCAGCTAGAAGCAGAAAACATGAATAGAATTTATAATAATCTTGTCCGCAATAAAGTAACAGACGTCGTCATACCAAAAACATATCATCGGATATCAACTAAAAAAATTCTTGTTCAAGATTATATTGACGGAATTCCGTTAAGTCGAGCTTTAAGGGAAATCAGACAAGGGAATCTTAATGCGGAAAAATTAAAAAAAATGGGTATAAATATCAAAAAAACACCGACGACAATGATTATGGAATTAATGAGAGAATACTTTGTTGATGGATTTTTCCATGCCGACCCTCATCCGGGAAACATTATGCTTTTAAAAGATGGAAAGATCGGTCTGATTGATTTTGGTATCGTCGGCGTATCAGCACCTAAAAGACAGGCTTTTAGGAAGTTTATTTTAGCAGCAGCCAAAACTAAATACGAGATTAGCCAAAAAAATTATGAAGATTTTGCTTATTATGCTTTCCAGTTTTCTGGAGATAAAATAGAACAGATAATCAGCAGTGTTTTACCTGCCAGTTTAAATCAGGATAAATTAAACGGATTTATGAAGATGTTTGTCAAACACTTTCTTGAGCGTTTTAAAAAAATCGAAAGCCAAATTCGAAAAAACTTAGGGATTATGAAGATTGATCACACAACCATGCTGCTGCAAATGTTAAAATTTACCGCCCGTTATCAAGTCAAACTGCCAAAACAAATGGTGGTTTTTATAAGAGCGATGAGCATCATTAGTTTTCTTGCCAAAGAAATGGATGATGATTTTGACGCAAGTGGAACTGTCATTAAGTTTTTCCAAAAATATCCGGAAAGCCAACTGGAAAAAATCGATGTTGACAACATACCATACAGAAGGATGAATCGTGAAGAAGCGATTGACGCTTTGAATAACTGGTTAACTTATCTTTTTGAGTTAGATCCAAAACTTTATCAGCTTGTAAATAATTACGTTTCCAAATATAATATTTAAGAAAGACATATGTTAGACCAATTTCTCAATTTTTACAGCAAATATCCATGGGTTGCAATAGTTATTGTCATTCAATGGCTGGCAACTGCCTATATGGTCATCTACGCTTCAAATATTGATGTTACAACCGTATTCGGCATAGCCTTTTTCTCAACGATCATATTTGCCTACTTTGGTTTCAAGATACTTAAAGGTTAACTCTCTTATTTAGATGAGGTTTATTAATCAAATCTTCAAGAATTAGCCAACGTTGTTTTTTTATTTTATAGGGAACATCGTCTTTAAATACTTTGGTAGCGGCCGTGCCGAAACGGGAAGAATACATGGAAATATAAGCTTTTTCAAAACCCACAAGCTTAACTAATTTGACGGTATTTTTGAACTGTTCTTCAGTTTCTCCGCAAAAGCCAACAATTATATCTGTTGTGAATTTAACGTTAGATATTTGATGCTTGATACTAGATATAAGATTTAAATAGTCTTTTGCCGAATACCATCTATTCATCCGTTTTAAAACAGCATCGTCACCCGACTGAACAGGTAAATGGATAGTTCGGGTTATGTTTTTGTTTCTGGCAATTCTATCGATCAGTTCATCGGAAAAATCCCAAGGATTAGAGGAGATAAAGTCAACTTTTTCAAAACCCAACTTGGCGACCTGTTCGAGAAGGTAAGGGAATAGAGTTGGAATACGATAGCGGCCAAGGTGTTTAACATAAACAGGTTCAAAGCTCGATACCGTTTTTTTCGACCGCCTCACCCCGTTTATCGGGGCCCCAGGCGATTGTCTCAAAAAAGGTATCTTCGCTTTTTCGGAATCAAAATACGTTTTGTCAATGTCTCGCATGACTTGAATATTTTTTTCTCCGAGAATTAAGTCTGAACCATAGGAATTGACGTTTTGCCCCAGAAGAGTGATATTTTTATAGCCTTTATCTTTTAGTTTCTGACATTCTTCGATAATATCTTCGAATGGTCGGCTAATTTCTCTTCCTCGAGTAAAAGGAACGACACAAAAAGTACAAAAATTATTGCAGCCGTTTGAGATCGGCACCCAAGCATTTAATTTATCAGTTCTTAAGGGTGCAAAATCAAAACCAATTTCTTCAATCGGCATAAACTCGTCAACGCCAGGCAGTTTTTCTCTAATTTTTTTTAGATATTTTCCGGTTTTATCACGAAAGGCCATGCCAACCATGCAGCCGGTAACAATAATTTTTACCCCAGTACTAGATCGCCTTCGGCGATCAGTACGGGGTAACCCTGAATCGAATTTATTCTGGTTCAGGGTTAATTTCTTTAGGTTATTAACCAATCCATAGACACGGTTTTCGGCTGATTCCCGAATCATGCAGGTGTTGATAATAACGTAGTCAGCCTCTTGATAATTTTTAGCTGTCGTCATTCCACGGGATTTAAAATCGCGGGCAATCCGTTCCGAATCAGCTTTATTTTGCTGACAGCCGAAGGTTTTGATAAAGAATTTCATATTTTCCGCTTCTTCATCTCTTCAATAATGTATATGAAGACTAAAAGTAATATGGCAATTGTAATAAAGGCAATTAATTTTTCAATGCCTTTTAAAAATAAACTAGCCACTCCTAATATTAAAGCAATCAACCAATAAAACCAGGCAATTCGTCTTTTACCCCAGCCTATTTCCATAAGCCGGTGATGAAAATGACCCCAGTCAGCCCGGAAAGGTGACTTTTTTTTCTTTAAACGTCGAATCATGGTATAGATTGCGTCAATCATTGGAATAGATAAAATAAGAATGGCCGTGCCGACCTTTCCAAAAGAAAGAATAGAAATAATTCCCAGTAAAAATCCCGCTAAAGCACCACCCCCGTATCCGGGCATAATTTTTTGCGGATAGTAATTAAAAGGAAGAAAACCTAAATAAGCTCCGGCTACAATAAAACTCAAAATAGTAACCGACTGAACTGAAATATCATGACCGGTAAACCGTTGTGATAACAGTCCCAAAAATATGGCCGTAATAGCCACAAATCCCGGTAATTGTCCGTCAATTCCTTTACTCCAGTTAATCATATTTGTTGACCAAGTGAGCCAGATAATAGCTAATAAATCGGCAATTACCCAAACATAATGAACACCAAAAAAATTAACCGGAATTTGCCAAAAATCAAGTCTGATTACTCCTCCAAAAGGATTGGAAATATAAGGAATACCCAATCCAAAAGCAATTACTAAAGCGGAAATAAGTATATTAGCGGCAAATCTCCAGTAAGGGGAAAGATCATAAGCATCGTCCAGTAAACCAAGAATGATTAAAAGAAAACTGGCGATTAGTATACCGCCGATAATTTTATTGATTGGTAGAAAAATCAGTGAGGTAAAAAGGATTGATAAATAAATAGGTAGCCCACCGGCGCGAGGAATAATCCCGAAATGAGTGTGAGCTGGATGTTGTCTAACCTTGGAATCGGTAACCAGATGAAACTTTTTGGCAAGAGCGATGGTAGGGATTGTTAAAAGATAGGAAATTAAAGTGGCCGTTAAAAAAATAAGAAAATTCATAGATTCGATAAACTCACTATGACCCTGAGTAACATCGAAGGGTCATTTTAAGAAACTAAAAAAATAATTTTAATAAAGATTAAAGTAAAGCTAAGAATAAGAAAAATATTAAGATAATAAAAAATATTTTTTATAAATTCATTATCTGAATAAATTTTTTTAAAAAGATAATTATTGAGAAAAAATAATAAATTAAGAAAGACAGGTAAAAGAAAAATTAACCAAATATCAGCCAGTTGATCTTCTCCCCAAAGCCGGGAATAAAAAAGGGGAGACTGAGGAGGTAGTCGATTAAATCTCAATAGGAAAGTGATAATCATTAAGAAGTCAGCTCCTAATAGTAATTTGATCATAAATTAAACAGTTAAACGGTTAAAACTTAAACAGTTAAACAAACTTTTAAAACTTAAAACTTTAAACATGTTTTTGTTTAATAGTTTAATGTTTAACAGTTTATTTAGGTTTTAACAGTTTAATACTTAACTGTTTATGAACATATTATACTTCAGCACCAAATTCTTTGCCCTTGAAATTAAAAAAACATTAGTTTATGATGTTACGTAAAATGACATAAATACTTTAACCAGCTTCGTTCTTTACCCTGAGAACAGTCGAAGGGTTGTTATTAATTTTTATATTTTTAATTACATGAAAGACACAAAAATTTATAATCTGGTTAAAAAGGAAGAAAAAAGACAGAAAGAGGGAATCGAGTTAATTCCTTCAGAAAATTATGCGTCGAGTGAAGTTAGAAAGGTTTTGTCTTCATATTTTGTTAATAAATATTCGGAAGGTTATCCAAAAAAGCGCTACTATGGCGGTAATGAAAATGTTGATGATCTGGAAATATTAGCTCAAGAAAGAGCCAAAAAGCTTTTTGGCGTCTCGTTTGTCAATGTCCAGCCTTATTCAGGATCACCGGCAAATTTAGCGGTTTATTTGGCGACGTGTCAGCCGGGTGACAAGGTGATGGGTCAGGCTTTGATTGCTGGAGGCCATCTGACTCATGGGCATACGGTTTCGGCAACCGGTATTTTTTATAAACCATTTCAATATTCGTTAAAAAAAAGCAATATTTACAAAAATGAAGACTTATTTGACTATGTTGAGATAAGAAGATTAGCTAAGAAACATAAACCAAAGTTGATTTGGGTTGGTGCGACTGCTTATCCGCTTAAATTTAACTATGAAAAGTTTGCCGAGATCGCTGACGAAGTCGGTGCTTATTTGGCAGCTGATATTGCCCATGTGGCCGGTTTGATTGCCGGAAAAGCTCATCCCTCCCCGGTACCTTTCGTTCATATTGTGACTACAACCACTCATAAAACCCTTAGGGGTCCAAGAGGGGCAATGATTATGGTGACGAATAAAGGATTAAAAAAAGACCCAGAACTAGGCGATAAAATTAATAAAGCAGTTTTCCCAGGACTTCAAGGTGGTCCGCATGATAATCAGACAGCTGGGATTGCCGTTGCTTTATTTGAGGCAGCTCAACCATCTTTTAAAAAATATGCAGCTCAGATTGTCAGGAACTCAAAAACACTGTCAAAAACATTGATAGATGGCGGCTTAAAGTTAGTTGGTGGCGGTAGCGAAAACCATTTATTGTTAGTTGACTTAACTACAGTACTTGGTCCTGGTGGTGGAATATTTGCCCAAAAAGCCTTAGATATGGTCGGCTTAACGTTGAATAAAAACACCGTTCCAAACGAACCGATGTCTCCATTTTATCCATCTGGAGTGAGATTGGGAACGCCAGCCTCAACCAGTCGGGGAATGAAAGAAAAGGAAATGAAGTTCATCGGCGGCGTTATCCTGGAAGTAATCAATTTACTTAAACCATATCGTCTGCCTCTTGAAAAAGAAGAGAGAAAAGATTATATCGCTAAATTTGAAAAGGAAATGAGAGCCAATAAAAAAATGAAAGAAATTCATTTAAAAGTTAAAAAACTCGCTCTCCGTTTTCCGATACCTTGATTTTAAAAATATTTATTGTATTATGTATTATTAACTATGGCAAAAAAAGAAGAGACAGTCAAAAAAAATATCGCTTCAAATTTGATGGTTAAGTGGCCTAAGAAAATATTCTTGTTTGGTTTAATTTTTCTTTTGGTACTTGGCTTGGTTTATTTTTCGGTAAAATTTCTTTTGGTTGCTTCAGTTAATGGGCAGTTGGTTAGCAGATTAACAATTATTAAAGAACTGGAAAAACAAGGGGGCAAGAAAACTCTTGATACTGTTATATTAAAAACCCTGATTAATCAGGAAGCTAAAAAAAGAAAAATAACTATCAGTCAAAAAGATATTGACGCAGAAATACAAAAAATTGAAACAAATATTACGGCTCAAGGATTAACCTTGGATCAACTATTGCAACAACAGGGTATGAAAAAAAGCGATCTGACCGAAGAGGTAAAAATACAATTGCTTGTTTCAAAAATGGTCGGAGAAAATATAAATGTAACAGATAAAGAGATAGACGATTTTATAAATTCTCAAAAGAAACAGCTTTCGCAAAATCCTGATCAAGAATTTCCAAGGGAACAAGTAAAACAGCAAATCAAGCAGCAAAAACTTCAGCAAAAAATTCAAACTTTTGTTGCCGGCTTAAAAGATAAGGCAAAAATAAACTACTTTATAAAATATTGATAAGTATCTTTCATGGTTATTGTTTTGCTGTATCAATCTGATTCTTCGTTTTTGTAGGTTATAAGCAGTTGACTTCATTGGATAAACTGTTAAGTATTAAACTGTTAGAACCTAAATAAACTAATAAACAGTTAAACAATTAAAATATGAAATACCAACTGGAGGAAAGAGTGGGAAAATTTGCTGAAAATATTATAGATTTAATTAAAAAAGTAAGAATTAATATTACGAATAAGAACATAATTGAACAATTAATAAGATCAGCAACAAGTATTGGCGCTAATTATTTTGAGGCAAATGGTTCATCAAGTAAAAAAGACTTTATAAACAAAATCGCAATTTCTAAAAAAGAAGCTATAGAAACACAATATTGGTTAAGAATGTTAAATAAAACCGATAATAATTTAAAAGAAGAAATTATTAAACTTTGGGATGAGGCAAAACAAATTGGAATGATTCTTTCAAAAATAATCTCCAACGTCAGAAAAACCGTTTAATGGCTTAAGGTTTAAAAGTTTTTTTAACCGTTTAAGTTTTAACAGTTTAACCGTTTAATATTTGGTAAAATATAATCATTAATTGCCCGGTCGTCTAATGGTAGGACAATAGACTCTGAATCTATTTATCCTCGTTCAAATCGAGGCTGGGCAGCCAAACTGGACTCGAACCGATTACTATATACATATTACTAACGATTAGATTGTTCTAGTAGATTATAGTTTCAATTTCAATTGAAAAATAGTCTCGGTTCTAAGATAGTTCCAAGTCTTCAGAAAACCTATTGACATCTAGAAAAAATAGTATATACTATACTTGATAAAACATAATAATAGATATGGAAAACAAATTGATTAAACAACTTATTCAAAGACTAGACGCATCTTTAAGCCTACAGATGAATCCGATTAATGAGAATGCTACTGACCAGGAAAAAATAAAAAGATTGAATGCTTTTGGTTTTACTCCGGCAGAAATAGCTTCAATATTAGATTCTACAAGCGATAAAATTAGCAAACAGCTTTATGTGATTAAAAATAAAAAGAAGGAGAAAAAATGAGCGAGGAATTACTAAAAAAAATTTCAAATCAATTAACTATATTAATCAGGCTTCAAACCTCAAAAGAGGGGCAAGATAAAATGAAAATCGATGAGCTTCTGGATCTGGTCGATGATATGAAGTTAACAGATGTAGAGGTGAGTACAATGTTTAATGTTTCTGCTCAAGCCTTGAGAAATGCTCGGAGCAAAAGAAACCGGAATAAAATATAATATGGATAAAAATCATATACGACTTTTGGAAGACATAAAAAAATTGCTAATATTACAACTTTTGGCGAACGGTGTTAGTGATAGATCAATTGCTCAAATATTAGGAATTGATTCGAGTACCATACGGCATTTGGTATCAATCAAAAAAATAAAGAATTCAAAGAAAAATGAAAAAATATGATTCTAAACTCATAAAAAAATTAAGTGAGAAGCTTAATAAACCCTCAAAATATATTGTAGAACAGATAAGCAAGCGTGCTTTCATAGATAATATTGCGCCAGAAGCAGAACTGGCAAAATGGGCCAGATCTTATAAAATTTCTGCAAATTCTTATAAATAAGTTGCCCTCAAACATTCAAAATCAAATTTATTCACAACTTCCATCTAATAATGGTACTTCTTTAAAATCTCCAGTCTTTCGTATATTACAAATTGGTAAAAAAGAAGATGAATGGTACAACCTGTGGTGGGTGCAATTGTTAATTGCGTTTTTCGTTGTCGGAATATTAGCAAACATCATTTCACAAATTCTTGGAGTATATTTGATAAATTTACTCGGTTTAACAAAACCTTAAAACTTAACTAGTAAATTCGTTTGAATTAAACGCTATTAAGACGGTCTGGGTCTTAACTGACACGCTCAGCCAAACTAGACTCTGACGGAAGTCAAAAACTGCGATAGAAAGTATTAGACACAAATAGCATCCTTCGACATTATTTAATTGTTCAAACAGTCTAAAACGTTAACTTTGTAGGTTATAAGCGACTGACAAATTTAGACATATTATTTATTATTCTATTTAACGAGTTAATTATTTACGGGGTTAAAATGAAAATATATGCTTAACTATGTTAAACGCTTTGATGTTTGGTTTAAAATCAAACCTCAACTCGACGATCTTTCTTCCTACCCAAAATTTCAAGAGGGAGATGTCTGGTGGTGCCATATTGGAGAAAATGTTGGTCATGAAGAATGCGGAAAGGGTAATAAATTTTTGCGTCCTGTTATCGTTTTGAAAAAATTTAACAATAGAATATTTTTCGGAATTCCTACGAGTTCTAAATTGAAAGAATCCCCATTTTATCGTCCATTTGTGATCAAAGGAATTAGAGTTTCTGCACTCATGTCCCAAATGCGATTGTTTGATGTGAAGAGATTGTTATACAAACAAGGAAAGATTAGTCCCAATGAATTAGTTTTTTTTAAAAAGGATTTTATTAAGCTCCTTATAAAAAAATAACCCCGCTGTTTCCAGCGGGTCGTCCCTTACGGGAATTTGTACTTACATTATATCATCTTTTATCATTGTCAAATGGGAAAATTTTTACGTATAATAAAAATATGAAAATAAAATCACTTCACGCCCAGGAAATCTTAGACAGTCGTGGTAATCCCACGATTGAATGCGTTACTACTTTGGAGGATGGCTCAACTGGTTGGGCGGCAGTTCCATCCGGCGCTTCAACCGGAAAGTATGAAGCAGTTGAGCTACGAGATAATGATCCAAAACGATACAATGGAGCCGGAGTCTTGAAAGCCAACGAGAATGTCAATACGACTATTCAATCGGCCGTAAAAGGAATTGAAGCAGCCGACCAGGAAAAATTAGATAAGACGATGATCGAACTTGATGGGACTGAAAATAAAGCTAAACTGGGAGCCAACGCTATTTTGTCAGTTTCTTTGAGCGTTACTCGAGCCGAGGCGAAGAGCGAAAAAAAACCTCTCTATGAATATTTAACAAAATTTAATCCTGACTTTGACGGAACTTACATTATGCCGATTCCAGAAATGAACGTGATGAATGGCGGAAAGCATGCCAACTGGGCAACCGACATTCAAGAATACATGTTATTTCCGATCAACGCCCCATCCGTTGTTGAAGCAATCAGAATGAACGCAGAAGTATATGCTAATTTGAAAAAAATATTAAAAAGCAAAGGTTATGCAATCGCAATTGGTGATGAAGGAGGATTTGCTCCAGCAGTAAAAAGTAATGAAGAACCATTTCAGCTCATGAGTGAAGCAATTATGGATGCAGGATACACACTCGGAACCGATGTGTGTTTTGGCATTGATCCGGCTGCCTCTGAATTTTTTAAAGAGGGGAAATATATCCTTAATAAAGAAGGCAAAACTATCACCAGTGATGAACTGGCTGACTTTTTCCGAAATCTTGCTTCAAAATATCCCATTATCTCTATGGAAGATATTTTTGCTGAAGATGATTGGGAAGGATTTAAAAAATTTACTCAACAAAATAATGGCAAAACCCAAATAGTTGGTGATGATATCTATGTAACAAATGAAAAAAGATTATCTAGAGGAATAGCAGAAAAAACAACCAATTCTATTTTAATTAAGTTAAACCAAATTGGAACAATCACAGAAACAGTAGAGACTATTTTGTTGGCACGAAAAAATGGAATGACTGCAATAGTGTCTCATCGATCAGGTGAAACGGAAGATGCGTTCATTGCTGATTTTGTCGTAGCCATGGGAACCGGACAGATTAAAACAGGAGCGCCGGCCCGGGGCGAGCGAACGGCAAAATACAACCGACTGATGAGAATAGAGAGAGAATTAGGTGGCAGTGCTCAATTAGCTAAATTTCCATTTAAAAATATGTCCTAATTTAAATATGAAAGCATTTGATTTTTTGTTGCCAGATCAAAAAGGCAAAATCCATAAACTTTCGGACTATAAAGGACAGTTTGTTGTTCTATATTTTTATCCGAAAGACGATACGCCCGGATGCACAAAAGAAGCTTGCGGTTTTCGAGATAATTTAAAACTCTTTCAGAAAAAAGATGCTGTTATTCTTGGCATATCAAAAGACACAGTTGTTTCTCATAAAAAATTTGCTAAAAAGTTTAATCTGAGCTTTACAATTTTTTCGGATGTTGATAAAAAAGTCATTAAAGAATATAAAGCCTGGGGTAAAAAAAATTTTATGGGCCGCACATTTGAGGGAACTTTAAGAAAGACTTATTTAATAGATAAAAAAGGCAATATTATTAAGGTTTATGAAAATATTAATCCATTGACTCATCCTCAGGAGATATTAAAAGATTTAGAATTTAATACATTGCTTGAATAGAATACTTACCATCAGAGTTTAAGATAAAAGCTTTTTGTGGATAAAAGGGAAGAGTAGAGGCGATTTTTTCTTTGGGAATAAGGACTTTTCCCACGTAATCTGGTATCTCCTGATAGTTTTTTCCATAGATAAAAACCTGACTGTCGTTAACATAATATTCGGCGGTAAAATAGTCCAGGTCACTGGTGACGTAAACGGAATCATTCTTATTCATAATGGCTTTTATCTCTCTTAAAGCTTTTCCTGAGTCGGTTTTTTTCCCGTAAGAAAGTTGTAGCTGATTATAGTTTATCGTCAAAGCAAATAAAAGGACTAACAAGAAAGCCCGAGCCAGACTATTGATTTTTTCAAGAACAAAAATTATTAATAAAACTAATCCCACGGAAGCAAAGATAAGATAACGGGCCAGAAAAACCGGTTTGATGAAAGATATCGCTCCGACAAAAATGGGAATACCAATTGCCCAGATAACTAGCATTTGAAAAACGAACCGATCTTTCTTATCAAGTTTTTTTACATAAAAATATACACCGGTAATCAATATCGACAGTAAAACTAAAGACAGATAAAAAAGATTACTTTGAATTTTTTTAAAAACAATTTGATCAATATTATAATATGATTCGATACCGGTATAAATAACTACCGGAAGGCCTAAAATGTATTTTATTTGAGGTCTGGTAATCCAATAAGAACTAAATAAATTTCTTTGCAATAAAGAAAATAACAGCCAAGGAGAAAAAATCAACCCCGAAAGATATAGCGAAGATTTTTTGAATTGAAAACCTTTTTTTTTGTTAATCCATAAAAACAGCCACTGGCCAGCGACAACAAAAATCATGAAATAATGAGTAAACAGGCCGAGAATTGTAACTAGTGTGTAAAGTTTATAATTCTTTTTTATAAAATAATAGAAAGACAAAGTGGCAAAAAAAGCCAGCATCGAGTACATGCGGGCTTCAAAAGCATAATAAAGCAAGAACGGATTTATTACAAAAAAAAGCAGATAAAAAAAAGACTTTTTCTGTTTTATTTTAAAGATATTATTTAAAAATAAAAAGGCCACATAGATAGTTGCCCAGAAAAAAATTATTGACAAACTTCTTAGAGCAATTTCTGATCCGCCAAAAATATTCATCCAGAAATGCAAAATAAAATAATATAGAGGAGGATTAAAGTCTTTAGCCGTCAAAAAAATTATTTCAAAAATATTTTTTTTAGCCATAAAATAAGAAAAAGCTTCATCCCTCCAAAAAGACTGGGTGAGAAAAAAAAGAGGAGTCTCTGTAAATAACCAAATTAACATATTTAGTTTATAAAGTTTATAAGGTTCATAAAGTTGTTTTTTATTTACTTTATAACTTTACGAACTTTATGGACTTTATGAACGTTTTATACTTTCTCCGTCACTTTATATTCTAACTTTTTTCTCAGTAAAATTCTAGTGTGTGCGTCAAGAGCCGGTAAAGAAGAGAAGAAAAAAGAAACCACTGGTAAGAGATACCATTGAATAATTAGCAAAGGAAGGTTAGAGACACTGGTTTTCATATTAACTTTTTGTCTAAGTTTAATATCGAGATAAATGTACAATATTAACATGACCGATGACAAGGTCAAGATTAAAGCTGATAGTTTAGGTAATAATAATCCAAGGACAGTTTTTTTGAAAGAAGGATTAATTAAAGGTGGAATTGAAGCGCTAATTGTTAAAATGAAAAATGATACTGGCCAGAAAAGATGAGTCTCAATAATAAAAATAATTTTTTTTAGTTTTTGCCAAAAATTAATATGAGGAGTTTGGAAGAATCTTTTTAAGACATAACCAACATCAGTTACTCCCCAGGCCCAACGTCTTTCCTGTTCATAACGATTGACAAAAGTCTTCATTGTTCCACCGGAATAAACAGCATCGCCATTAACAATGGTAAAAAGTGGTATGGTTTTTACTTTTTCTCCAAAGGCAAAAAAAGCCTGAAAAAATATATGCCAGTCTTCGGGAATAATATTGATATCCCAGAAATTTATTTGTTTAAGCATCCAGAGATTTGTTGAATAGCTAGATACTTGAATGAGGTTTTCTTTTTGAGATAAAAAAGCCAATCTGATAATTGATGAAAGAGTTGCCTGAATTCTGACAAGAAAAGGTAGTTGCCAAAAATTATTATATAAAAGGACCGGAGCCCAGTAAAAATGGAATAAACGGTCTTTATCTCTTAGGTATTCATAACTTAGGTAAGAAAAATAATTTTTTGGCAGTTTGCTATCGGCGTCACAAATTGTGATTAAAACATTTTTTCTATCGAAACTATTGTCCATCACGTAATCATCGACAATTTTTGCCGCATAGGTTTGATTGCTGGCTTTTCCTGGTTCCTCGCCGTGCTTTAATGGGTGGTAGCAAGAAATAATTTTCTTGAAATGGCTTAAATACTTATTTGAAATATACTGACTTTTTTTTGATGCTTCTTGTTCACGTTTTTCAAAGGCAAGAATAAGATAAAGATTGTTTTTATTGGGATAGTCACTATTTATTAACTCTTGAATTGTCTCATCTAATTTATGAATCGGTTCCCTATAATTAGGAATGATAATAAAATGCTTCAAAAGATCACTATTTTTTTGACTCCGTAATTTTTTATAATATTTTATTTGACTGTGAAAAAGAATTTCGTTATAGGAAACAACGCAAGCATAAGTAGTTGATAAAGATTTAGAAAAAAAATAAAGATCAAAAGCTATTATAAAATATGCAACAAGAGCCGGATGAAAAGGAGAAAGCCATAAGGGAAGAGTAATCAAAAACCACGAACTAATCGGCACAATAATTTCCAAAAGTCTTTGGAAAAATCTTGTCCTAATGAATCTATTAGACATAGGGCATATTATACAATAATTAATTATTGCCAGGCTTCACAGATGATTTTAAAGGAACAGAAGTCACAGTGTTTGCCCGGATTAGCTGGAAGTTCATTTTTTCTAATTTCTTCCACCATATTAATAATTTCTTCTTTAGTTTTTATTAAATTCTCCTCATTTCTTTTTAAAGAGATCTTTTCCGGCATCTGAAGATAATAGAAAGTCAGATTAATGTCTTCTAATTTTTTGTTAAACAAATTTTTATCATTGGCTGCCAACGCATAAATTGTGAATTGAAGACTTTTAGAGAGCTCACGTTCATTTGGTTTTTTCCCGGTCTTATAATCAATTATTTCTATTTCATTTTTGTTTATACTATCAATTCGGTCAATCTTCCCGGTGAGGAAGATATCATTGGCGATTTTTATTTTAAATAACTTTTCCAAAGCGACTATTTTTAAACTAGAAGAATGAAATTTTTTATAAAAATTAACTAACATTTTTTTACCCTCTTCCTTCATCCGAATTTGATGTGTTAAAGAAGCATAGCCGATCGGTATCCAAGTTTTTTCATAAGCGGTTAACAGATTTTTTTGATTTATTTTTTTGTTTTTTAAAAACTCGGTATAGAATTTTTGCAGAGTTTGATGAATGGTTATGCCAAAAGATTCAGCTGACGACGAAGTCGTTGGAATTTTAAGAATATATTGATATTTATATTGAAGAGGACAGGTTTTGAAACTATTAAGTTGGGAGAAGGAAAAGTTTTTCAATTTGTTAAGGTCCTTCGACTCACTATGTTCGCTCAGGACGCCCAAGCTGGATCGCTTGGGCGGTTTAAAATCAAAAATCGAGAGTTGGAATTTTTCCTCCTTTTTGATAGTAATAAATTTGTTAATCAATTCTTCGCCTAAAGTTTCCATAACAAACCGGGAAATTTTTCGCGGTCGCTTTCCTTCTCCATAAAGTTTAGAAGCAGACAAAAATATTTTATCTTTGGCTCGGGTTAAACCAACGTAAAAGAGTCGACGCTCTTCTTCAATATGATAATCACCGATCGGTAAAATTTCTTTGATTAGTCCTTGAGGGATACTAATGGTTTCTTTTTTATGGCGGGTGGGAAAACGTTCTTCAGTTAAATTAACCAAAAAAACTATTGGGAATTCTAAGCCTTTAGCAGAATGAACAGTTAAAATATTAACGGCATTGAAGGATGAAATATCAGTTTTGGAAACTATGGGCGATTCACCCAGTTCCATACTCATATTTATATAATCTATTACGGCAAAGACAGAAGCATCTTCGTGTTCAGACTCAAAACTTTTTAATTTATTAAAAAAATTAGAAATATTAAGGGCGATTTTTTCTTCGGCTTCATTCTTATAATTAGTCAATTTCAGCAATAAGCCGCTGTCTTCCAAAAAATAATAAAGGATCTGTCCGGCCGTATTGGTTTTTAAAAGAGAAAGATGTTTTATTATCATTTGATAAATTTTTAGCAATTGTTTTTTAGTCTCGGATTTTAATAATGGCAGATATGATTTATAAAGATCAAACTCACTCCGATATAATGACTTATCGGAGAATGAAAGATATATTTCTATAGCTTGAAAAAGTGGCTGGTTGATTTTTTTGGAAAAAGAGAGAAGTAAAGAAACATCTTTTTTATCGACATTACATATATTCATATATAGGATGCGAAATAAAGAAGGAGAGTCTTCTAAGTTGCAGAGGATCTTAAGATAAGCAATGAGATCTTTAACTTCCGGCTGTTTGTAAAGCATGCCCGGTCCTAAAAACTGAAAAGGAATACCGGCTTGGGAAAGAGATTTGACAAAAGATTCGGAATGATTATTAGCGCGAATTAAAATAGCAAAGTCGGAAAAACGATACTTATCTTTTAGTTCTAAGATTTTTTTAGCAACAAATTCTGACTCTTCTTCGATTCTTTCTGCCAAAAAGAGACTAATTGGTTCGCACCCTGAACCAGAACGAGTTCGGTTCAGGGTTGATTGCCTAACGGCAATCAAATTTTTAGAAATTCCCAGTTGAACTTCCAAAGTATCAGGATTATTATTTTTAATCAGTTGATAAGCGTTATCAAGAATAGTTTGATTGGAACGATAATTTTTTTTAAGAGTAATTTGTTTGGCTTTTTTATAGTCTTTCATGAAGGTAATAATATTTGAGACTGAAGCGCCGCGGAATTTATAAATAGCTTGGGAATCATCAGCAACGATAGTTAAATGAGGATTTTTTTTAGTCGGGCAAAGAAATTTGACTAATTGATATTGAGCAATATTGGTATCTTGGAATTCATCAACTAAAACAAAAGGATACTGTTGTTGATATCGTTTTAAAACATTGGGTCGCTGACGAAACAGTTGCAATAAGTAATAAACCAGATCGGCAAAATCCATCAAGCCTTTCTTGATTTTTAATTTTTGATAAGTTTCATAAGCTTCTGCCAATTCAAGATATTTTTCCCCATCTTCTTTATTTTTGGATTTAGGATTTAGGATTTTGGATTTTACCCAATCAAGATATTGATTGGGTAAAATGTCCTCATCTCTTAATCGAGAAAAATGCTGCAATAGTGCTTCTAAAAATTTGTTGGGATTACCTAATGGACGGAAATATTTTAGATTAAAAAGAAAAAGATTTTGTTTTAAAAAAATAATTGTTTCCGCTTCGGTCATTAAACGAAAGTTTAAAGATAGGCCAATTTGATAACCGTTTTCATGCAATATCTGATCGGCAAAGGCATGAAAAGTAGAAATTGACATCTGGAAATATCCATAAGGCATAGCCCGATCAACTCTTTCTTCCATTTCCGAGGCAGCTTTTTCCGTGAAGGTAAGAGCGAGAATCTGTTCCGGTTTAGCCAATTTCTTTTTGACCAAGTATTTTATTTTTTCAACAATGACCGAAGTTTTACCAGTTCCGGCTCCGGCGATAATTAATAGAGGTCCTTTATTATATTTAGCTGCATGTTGCTGTTCTTTATTTAAAACGAAGTCGCTCATGACACCAATTTTAGCAAAAAAGGCCTTGACTTTTAGGTCATTTATTCGTAAGATAAATTCTAAAGCTTAAAAAGCCTTCTTGTTTTTTTAATTTTTTTCGTTATAATAAGTAAGGCTTTGTTATTTTTATTATTAATTTAATTTTATAATCATATGGCAGACGGCGTTTTTAAGAGGAATAAACCTCATTTAAATATTGGTACGATTGGTCACGTTGATCATGGAAAGACCACCCTTACTTCAGCAATTCATTATGTTCTGTCAAAAAAAGGCCAAGCAAAATTCTTAACATACGAAGATATTGATAAAGCACCTGAGGAAAGGGCTCGTGGAGTGACCATCAATCTTCATCACTCAGAATATGAAACGGATAAACGTCATTATGCTCATATCGATGCTCCAGGTCATGCTGATTATATTAAAAATATGATTACCGGTGCGGCACAGATGGATGGAGCTATCCTAGTCGTTTCAGCTCCGGATGGTCCAATGCCTCAAACTCGAGAGCATATTCTTTTAGCTCGACAGGTTAATGTTCCAGCCATAATTGTTTTCTTAAACAAAGTTGATATGGTGACTGATAAAGAAATTCTTGATTTGGTAGAAATGGAAGTAAGAGAACTTTTGACTAAATATGGATTTCCCGGTGATAAAGTTCCGATTATTCGTGGTTCCGCTTTAAAAGCGTTAGCTGATGATCCAGAAGGCCTTAAGTCAATTAATGAATTAATGAAACAGGTTGATGAATATATTCCAGATCCAGTTAGACAGATTGATAAACCGTTCTTGATGCCGGTTGAAGATGTCTTTACTATTTCCGGTCGAGGTACGGTGGTTACAGGACGAGTCGAAAGAGGAGTCGCCAAAGTAAATGAAGAAATGGAGATAGTTGGTATTAAAGATACTAAAAAGACAGTTATTACCGGAGTTGAGATGTTCAAAAAAACCTTAGATGAAGCTCGAGCCGGTGACAATGTTGGGTTACTTTTAAGAGGAGTAGAAAAAGATGACGTAGTGCGTGGTCAGGTAATCGCCAAACCAGGATCAATTAAACCGCACACCGAGTTTGATGCAGAAATTTATATTCTCACTAAAGATGAAGGTGGTCGACATACACCGTTTTTCAAAGGTTATCGACCTCAGTTTTATATAAAAACCACTGATATTACCGGTGAAGTAGAGTTACCAGCTGGTGTGGAAATGGTTATGCCTGGAGACAATGTTAAGATTAAAGGTAAATTAATTTACCCAGTGGCCATGGAAGAAGGATTAAAGTTTGCTATCCGCGAAGGTGGACACACAGTTGGAGCTGGAGCGGTAACAAAGATTATTAAATAATTGAGTTTTCGCACCTTAATATGCCGAAAGGAAGGATTAGAATTAGACTTAAGTCATATGATCATCGATTAATCGATGAGACCTGTCAAAAAATTGTCGATACTACAATCAGAACAGGAGCTAATGTGGTAGGTCCAGTTCCCTTGCCAACAAAGAATGAAGTGTTTGTTGTTAATAAAGCTTCTTTTATTGATAAAGACGCACGAGAGCATTTTGGTTTAAAAACTCATAAAAGAATGATTGATATTGTTAATCCCACTAATCAAACCATTGATTCTTTAATGCATCTAGAACTTCCTGCCGGTGTTGAGGTTGAAGTAAAAATGTAACCTAAGTAGGGTAAAAATCCATTTGAACATTTTAAGTTATTATTATATAATTCTTTTTAACATGTTATTTGTCCTTTGTTCGGGAACTAAGGATTAATATTTTCCGGATTGGAATATTAGCCCCAATCTGGGGCTATTTTTTTTGCCAAATATTTATGCCAGCTTTTATTTTAGGAAAAAAATCAATTCAAACTCAACAGTTTGATAAAAATGGAGAAAGAATTCCGACGACTTTTATTGATACTTCCTCATGTCATCTTATTGATGTCATTACCCCGGATAAGCGGGGTTATTTTTCAGTCAAACTTGGATTTGGTCAAACCAAAAATATTAAAAAACCAGTCCAAAAAGAATTAGAAAAGGCGGGGATAAAAACCCCGCTTCGTTTTTTAAGAGAGTTTAGGTTAGAAGAATATAAAGATAAAGTTAAATTAATTGAAGATGGTAATAAAAAAGGTGTTCAAATTGGTGAAGTAAAGATTTTTTCAGGAGATGTCATTAACCCTAATATTTTTATTAAAAGTGGTGACCTAATTACTGTTTCGGGGATATCCAAAGGAAAAGGTTTTCAAGGAGGAGTTAAACGTCACGGATTTAAGGGAAGATCACATACTCATGGGGCATCGCGTGATGAAAGAGCTCCGGGATCAATTGGAATGTCCACCACTCCAGGAAGAGTTTTTAAAGGAAAAAGAATGGCTGGTCGAATGGGTGGAGACAGAGTAACAATTAAAAATATAGAAGTAATTGAAGTCAAAGAAAACGGTTTGTTAATTAAAGGTTTGATTCCAGGTGCCAAAGGTGGGTTAATTGAAGTACGTGGTTAAATTCAACGTAGAGACGGGGCATGCCCCGTCTGTACAATAAATAAATATGGTTGTAACAAAAAAAATCGAAAAAAAATCTAAATTATCTTTATCAATCTATGATATTGATGGTAAGGAACAGAAAACTATCGAGCTACCAAAGGAAATTTTTGCCGTTTCAGCCAATCAAAGTTTATTAGCCCAAGCGGTAAGAGTTTATTTAGTCAATCAAAGGCAGGGTAATGTTAAAGTAAAAACACGAAGTGAAGTAATAGGCTCAACTAGAAAAATTTATCGACAAAAAGGAACAGGAAAAGCCAGACATGGTGCCATTAAAGCCCCAATTTTTGTTGGCGGCGGTGTTGCTCATGGTCCAAAACAAAAAGATTACAACTTAAAGTTTAATAAAAAAGAAAAAAAATTGGCTTTATACAGCGCGCTATCTTCAAAATTAAAAGAAAAAAAAATAATTGGTTTAGATGAAAAAGCATTAACTATGAAACCAAAAACTAAAACAGTTGTTAACTTTCTTAAAGTATTAAAACTAATCGGCAAAAATAATCTTATGGTTATGAAAAAAATGGAAAAAAACAATTTAGTTTTGGCAATGAGGAATATACCTAACATAGCCTTTGTTGATGTAAATTCTCTAAATCCTTATTTGATTTTAAAAAGCAGTAATTTAATTTTTGTTGAGAATGCCTTAGAAATTTTTAAAACTAAACAAAAAAATGTTAATAAATAAAGTTTTAATCAAACCAATTTTAACTGAGAAAGCCACAAATTTAGTTCAAAGTAATGTTTATATGTTTGAAGTTGATAAAAGAGCCAATAAATTTCAGATAAAACAAGCCTTAGAAAAACTATATAAAGTTAAGACAGGCGCAGTAAAGATTATGATAAGAAAAGGGAAAGAAAGGAAGACTGGAAAAAAAATGAGGATTAAAAAAATGGCTGATAGGAAAATTGCCTTTATTAGATTAATTGAAGGAAAAATCGATCTATTTCCGCAAAAATAAATATGGATAAAAAAACATTATCAAAAAAAGTCAAGCCAGTGAAAAGATTAATGAAGATATTGAAAAAAAATTCTGGCCGAGATAATAGCGGTCAAATTTCAGTTCGTCACCAGGGGGGAAGACAAAAAAGATTCTATCGAATTATTGATTTTAAAAGAGATAAACGTGATATGGAAGCGGAAGTAGTCAGGATTGAAAGAGATCCAAATAGAAATGCTTTTATTGCCTTAGTTAAATATAAAGATAATGAATTGAGATATATACTTTATCCGAACAATCTAAAAGTAGGTGATAAAATTATTGCTAGTGAAAAGGCGGAAATAAAAATAGGTAATTCTTTACCTTTAAAAAATATTCCCATCGGAACTTTAGTTCATAATGTGGAACTTTACGTTGGCAAGGGTGGTCAGATGATAAAAAGTGCTGGTACGGCTGCCTCAGTCATCGCTAAAGAAGATAAATTTATTCATCTTAAATTACCGTCTGGTGCGGTGCAGCGTTTTTTTAAAGATTGTTGGGCGACGGTAGGACAGTTAGGCAATATAAAGTTTAAGGATGAAATTATAGGTAGCGCTGGAAGAAAGAGATTGATGGGAATTAGACCAACGGTTCGAGGTACTGCCCAAAATCCACGTAGTCATCCTCACGGTGGTGGAGAAGGCAGGTCGGGAGAGGGAATGCATCCGAAAACTCCTTGGGGTAAACAGGCTCGAGGTAAAAGAACGAGAAATAAAAATAAATGGAGTAAGTCATTAATAATAAAAAGACGCAAATAATTATTATGGAATCAAAAACCTATTTCATCAATTTACCGGTTTCACCGAAGAAAGCCCGTTTTTATTTACCGGCCATAAAAAAATTAAAACCAATTAATAGTCTTGACTATCTTTATTATGAAAGGACTGATGCAGCCGGCATTCTATATAAAGCCATTAAGTCGGCTATTAGTAGTGCTCGACAGTTATTGAAAGTAGAAGATAATCTGTTAAACTTTAAACTTCTTACCGTTGAACAAGGTCAAAAACTGAAACGCTTTCGTCCAGGTTCCCGTGGAAATGCAAAGCCAATTAATAGAAGAATGAGCCACATTAAGATTATCTTGGAAGCGAAAAATGTTGAAAAGAAAAAATTAGAAGTTAAAAAACCCACCTTCGTCAAAGCTTTCCCCGTCGCTAAAGCTTTGGGGGATAAATCGGTGGGCAAGAAAAAAAAGTAAATGGGACAAAAAGTTCATCCAAGAGGTTTGCGTCTTGGAATAGTTTATAATTGGAATTCCCGCTGGTTTTTTTCTAACAAAAGATCTTTCAAGGATTCATTAATATCGGATTTGAAAATAAGAAAAGCTTTAATGAATAAACTGGCTTTTTCTTCGGTGACTCAAATTGATATTGAAAGAGCGATTAACAGAATTACTTTGATTATCTATGCGGTTAAGGTAGGAATGATTATTGGTCGGGGTGGAAAAGGGTTGGAAGAAATAAAGCAGTTTGTTATCGACAACCTTAAGAAAGGTGAAAAAATTAAGGAATTAAAGATTGATATTAAAATCGAACCGGTCAAGAAACCATTTTTGAATGCTTATTATGTTTCCCAACTGGTAGCAGAAAAATTGGTAAGGAATTTTCCCCATCGTTCTACCGTTCATAATGCCATGAATAAAGTGATGGAGGCTGGTGCTAAAGGAGTTAAAATACAGTTGGGCGGGAGAGTTGGCGGAGCTGAAATATCAAGAAGAGAAAAATATTTTTTAGGAACAATTCCCACATCAACGATTAGAGAAGAAGTGGATTTTGCTCGATATCCGGCCTTAACTAGGTCAGGATATGTAGGGGTAAAGGTATGGATTTGTAAGTAAGTTAATAGTAAAAAGTGAAGAGTTAAGAGTTATTTGATTAATTTTTAATTTTAAACTTTTAATTTTTAACTAAATTTATGTTATCACCAAAAAGACAGAAATATCGAAAACAATTTAGAGGTAGCTTTAGGAAAATTGCCGTTAAGGGTGATAAACTTAATTTTGGGGCCTTTGGTTTAAAAGCCATGAAAAGCGCTTGGATAAAAGATCGGGAAATTGAATCGGCCAGAGTAATATTCGCCCGAGGGACTAGAAAAAGCGGTAAATATTGGATTAGAATATTCCCAGATAAACCGTTTACGAAAAAACCGCCAGAAGTAACAATGGGATCAGGTAAAGGAGACGTCGCATATTTTGTTGCAAGTGTAACTCCGGGAAAAATATTATTTGAGATTAATGGATTATCAAAGGAAGAATCAACTAAAGTTTTAAATAACGTCGCTTCAAAATTATCGGTAAAAACAAAAGTTGTTAGTCGAGAAATATGAAAAAAATTACTAAAACATATCGGGAAAAAACCAGTAAAGAACTAATAAAAGAGACTCAGTCATTAAGGGAAGAAATAGCAAAATTACAGTTGTCTTTTAAAAGTAATCCACCAAAGGATACGAATCTTTTAATGAAAAAAAGAAAACAATTAGCAGTTTTATTAACAGTCCTTGGCGAAAAAGAGGAAGTAGGGGCGGGGTAACCCCGCCCGTACAAAAAAAATAAACATGAAAAAAATTTTGACCGGTAAAGTGGTTTCGATGAAAATGATAAAAACCGTCGTAGTCATGGTTGAGAGAAAATTTAGACATCCAGTTTATCATAAGGTCATTGTTCGACATAAAAAATATAAAGCGCATAATGAAAAATTAGATTTGAAATTAGGAGATGTCGTTCGGATCGAAGAAACAAAACCTATATCAAAAGACAAGCACTTTGTAGTTGTTGAGAAATTATAAATATTATAACTATTATAAAAATTATAACGATTATAAACCTATGCTTCAACTTAGAACAATTCTAAACGTCGCAGACAATACCGGAGCCAAAAAAGTTTCCATGATTGGTATGGCTAAAAAAGGTAATAGAAAATTTGCTTATTTGGGTGAAGTGATCAATATCACTGTTAAAGAAGCTCTCCCTTTCTCTCTAGTGAAACAAGGTGAAGTCTTGTCAGCGGTTATTGTCAGAACAAGAAAAGAAAAGAGGAGAAAAGACGGTAGTTATATAAGATTTGATGAGAATGCTTGCGTGATATTGGCCAGTAAAGAGGTAAAAGATCCTAAAGGGACACGAATTTTTGGACCGATAGGAAAAGAAGTCAAGGAAAATGGTTTTGCCAAGATTGCAAGTCTGGCAGAAGAGATATATTAATAAATATTATAAAAATTATAATAATTATAAAGATTATATGAAACTCAAGAAGGGTGATAAAGTAAAAATGACAATAGGAAAAGATAAAGGTAAGGATGGTGTGGTGGAAAAAGTTTATAAAAATTCCAATAAAGTTATGGTTACGGGAATGAATCTTTATAAAAAACATGTAAAGAAAAATGAAAAAATGCCTCAGGGTGGAATTGTTGATATACCAAGAGCGATTGATGCTTCAAAATTGGCTTTTATTTGTCCTAAATGTGGAAAAATGACTAGAATTGGTTTTAAAATTGAAAAAAATAAAAAATATAGAATATGCAGGAAATGTGATAGTAAAATATAAATAATGTAGGGGTTTGATTAATCAAACCCGTACGAAAAAAATTAAATATGAGTTTCAAAGAATATTACAATCAGGAAGTGGTAAAAAAACTTAAAAAAGACTTAAACCTTAAAAACGTTATGGCCGTACCTAAAGTAATTAAAATTGTCATTAATGTTGGAGCAGGTGAGGCTGTAGTTAATAAAAATGTCATTGAAAAAATTCAAGAACAAATATCAACAATTGCTGGACAAAAATCAATAATTACTAAAGCAAGGACATCTGTTTCTGCCTTTAAGATCAGAAAAGGACTCGCAATTGGAGTTAAGGTGACTTTACGAGGAAAAAGAATGTATCATTTTTTGGAAAAATTGATTAAAATAGTGATTCCTCGATTAAAAGATTTTCGCGGTGCTTTAGACAGTAATATTGATCAGAATGGTAATCTTAATATAGGCTTTCCAGAACAAATAATTTTTCCCGAGGTAGATTTTGACAAAATTGATAAAATAAGAGGTTTGCAAGTAACCGTAGTGACTAATGCCAAAAGCAAAGAAAAAGGAAAAAAATTGTTTGAAATGTTAGGAATTCCATTCAAAAAATAATTATGGCTAAAACATCAGATGTAGTTAAGTTTTTAAAAAAACAGAAATTTAAAGTAAGATTTCACAACCGTTGCTCAATTTGTGGAAGGTCAAGAGGATACATGCGAAGATTTGGATTATGCAGGATTTGTTTCAGAGAAAAAGCATTACAGGGAGATATTCCCGGTGTGCGGAAAATTTCATTATAAAAATTATATGTCAAGATCAAGAAAAAAAGGACCATATATCGATGAAAGATTATTAAAAAAAGTCTTAAAACAAAAAGAAACCAATGATAATACCGTCATCAAAACTTGGTCGCGTGCTTGTCAAATTCCTCCAGATTTTGTTGGTCATAAGTTTGGAGTTCATAATGGGAGAAAGTTTATAGAAGTTTCTGTAACAGAAGCCATGGTTGGTCATCGTTTAGGCGAATTTTCACTAACCCGAACTTTTAGAAGTCATGGTAAAGTTACTAAGAAAGTTCTCGAGGCAACATAAAACATATGGAAAATTCAATTATTGATCTAATTATCAGAATAAAAAACGGATATATGGCGAAAAAAGAGACTATTGAGTCACCTTGTTCAAAATATCGAGAGGCTGTTTTAAAGAAATTAGTTAGTTTAAAATTTATTAAAGGCTATAAAGTTAAAGGAGAAATTAAAAAAAACATGACGATTGATTTAGCTTACGAAGAGGACAAGCCCGCCATTAGTGATGTGAAAATTTATTCAAAACCAGGGATGAGGCTTTATATTTCTTATAAAAATTTGAAGCCTGTTTTAAGTGGATTTGGTTACTCAATTCTTTCCACATCGAAAGGGATTATGACTGACAGAGAGGCAAAAAAAGCGAAATTAGGAGGAGAATTATTATTTAGTTTTTGGTAATTTTATGTCTAAAATCGGCGAAAAACCTATAATTGTATCAACCGCAGTCAATCTTATAATTATGAATAACAATGTTACTATTAAAGGGCCACAAGGCGAAATGTCTTTTGTTGTTCCAAAAGAGTTGACTCTGATTAGGGAAGAAAACAGCTTAATTTTTAAAAGAAAAAATAATGAAAAAAAAGTTAGATCAATCCATGGTTTATATCGACAGTTAATCAGTAATGCGGTTTTAGGAGTAGAAAAAAGTTGGGAGAAAAGATTAGAGGTAGTTGGAACCGGTTTTACAGTCAAGTTACAAGGAGAAGATTTAGTATTTAAAGTCGGCTATTCTCATCAGATAGTTTTTAAAAAACAACCGGGAATAAAATATCAAGTCGAAGGAAATAATAAGGTAACGGTTGCAGGGCACGACAAACAGTTAGTCGGCCAAGTAGCCTATCAAATAAAGATGATTAGAAAGCCTGATGTTTATAAGGGAAAAGGGATTAGATATTTAGGAGAAAAATTAAGGATTAAGCCGGGTAAGAAGGCTAAAGCGGCAAGCGCGTCAGTCTAAAAATTATATGATCCTTCGATAAACTCAGGATCATATTAAGTGGAATCGAAATATGACTAATATAAATTTTGATCGAAAATTAAGAAGAAAAAGAAGAGTTAGTTCTAATATCAAAGGAACAAAAATGAGGCCAAGAATATCAGTTTTTCGTTCCAACCGTTATGTCTATGCTCAGGCGATTGACGATGAGACAAGAAAAACTTTATTCTTTTTTTCCAATTTTGATCTCAAAAAAGAAGCTGATTATAAAAAAGGTAAAAAAAGAGATGATTCAAAAAGAATTGGTGTGGGATTAGCAAAAAAACTTATTAAAAATAAAATAAAGGCCGGAGTATTTGATCGAGGTAGATATGCTTATAACGGAAGAGTCAAAGCTTTAGCAGAAGGTTTAAGAGAAGGGGGGTTAATAATATGAATCAATATAGACAAGAAGATAAACAGTACCAGGAAAAAGTTGTTAAGATAAAAAGGGTTTCTAAAAAGACTACCGGTGGTAATTATGTGACTTTTTCTGCACTAGTTGTCGTAGGGGACCGAAAAGGTAAGGTTGGTATCGGTTTGGGTCGATCTCTTGAGGTGCCACCGGCGATTCAAAAAGCGATTAGTTATGCAAAAAAACACATGATTAATGTTCCAATTAGAAATAAGACCATTCCTCACGAAGTGAGAGTCAAGTTTAAAGCTGCTAGAATATTATTAAAACCGGCTCCAGAAGGAACAGGGTTAAAAGTAGGCAGTGTTACTCGTGTGATCCTGGATCTAGCCGGGGTAGAAAATGCCTCTGGGAAAATCATTGGTTCTAGAAATCAAATTGTTAATACTTATGCGATTATGAAAGCTTTAAGCTTGTTGCGTACTAAATTTTAATTATTATATGATTAATTTTTTATCCAATTTACCAAAAATAAATATTAAAAAGAAAAAACGACTTGGTCGTGGGCTTGGTAGTGGAAAAGGATCGAAGTCTGGAAGAGGAACAACTAGGCATCAAAAAGCCAGGGAAAGTATTCCTCTTCATTTTGAGGGTGGACAGGGAAGAATCGTCAAAAAGTTTCCACTTTTAAGAGGAAAAGGAAAAAATAATTCTGTAAAAGAAAAATCTTTTATTATTGATTTGGAAAAATTAAATATTTTACCTGACAATACGGTAGTAGATAGAGCAACTTTGATCAAAGAAAAAATTATAACCAAGGGAAAAGAAAACTTACCGATAAAAATTTTAGCTAACGGTCAGTTAAAGAAAAAGCTAGTTATTAAACTACCTGTTTCTAAAAGAGTTAAAGAAGCCGTCGAAAAACTAGGCGGTCAGGTCGAATCCAAAAAATGATTAAAAAAATAATTGAAAAAATTAATATTCTTCTCAAAGATCCTGAACTAAAAAGAAAGCTTTTGTTTACCTTATTTATTTTTTTAGCTTTTCGAATCTTTGCTTTTTTACCGGTATCGGCGATTAATTTAGTAAAACTACGCGCTTTATTCTCTCAAAATCAATTTCTTTCTTTATTAGATATATTTTCAGGCGGTACTTTAATAAATTTTTCCGTTATGGCTTTAGGTCTTAATCCTTATATCAATGCTTCAATCGTTTTACAAATGCTGACCATGATGTTTCCTTATTTGGAAAACTTATCAAAAGAAGGTGAATATGGTCGGGCAAAAATCAATCAATACACCCGGATGTTGACCGTACCTTTAACTATAGTTCAGGCGATTGGAATTTTTATGCTTCTTAAAAATCAAAAAGTAATTGGAGTTTTAACCCCAATAGAATTTTTTTCTTTTATCCTAACGATGGTAGCGGGAACGTTTATCTTAGTTTGGTTTGGGGAGCTAATTTCCGAATTTGGTCTGGGTAATGGGATATCTCTTTTAATTTTTGTAGGAATCGTCGGTCGATTACCGGTACTTTTAGGTCGAACTGCCACTGTATTCAATCAAGAGATTGTTTTTAATGTGATTATTTTTCTAGCTCTTTCTTTATTTGTTATTGCTTCAATTGTTTTTATTAATGAGGCCACGAGGAAAATTCCGGTTTTGTATGCCAAAAGAATAAAGGGAAACCGTATGTATCAGGGAGCGACAAATTTTCTTCCTTTAAAACTTAATCAAGCCGGTGTCATTCCGATTATATTTGCTGTTTCTTTTGTTCTCTTTCCTCAATTAATTGGCAATTTTTTAAGATATGTAAAAAATCCAGCTTTAGCCGGTGTTGGCAATTTTCTTTCGACGGTTTTTTCCCCAACCGGTTTTTTCTATAATTTTTTCTACTTTTTTCTTGTGATCGGTTTTACTTATTTTTACACGATTATTGTTTTTAATCCGCAAAAAATTTCCGAGGAAATTCAAAAACAAGGTGGATTTATTCCAGGAATTCGTCCCGGTATAGCCACTAAAGAATATTTAGAGAAAATCCTTTATCGAATTACGACCGCTGGAGCTGTTTTTTTAGGCATTGTTGCCGTAATGCCGGTTTTATTTTCAAAAATCACCGGACTAACTAATTTAGTAATTGGTGGTACGGGTATTTTAATCGTTGTTTCCGTTATTTTGGAAACTTTTAAAAAGGTCGAATCTCAATTGATGATGAGGAACTATGACCGCTTTGTGAAATAAGAATTATAATAATTATAATTTTTACCCGTATACCAGAACTATAGTTCGGTATAGGGTAACCCTGAACCGATCTTTGATCTGGTTCAAGGGTTATAAATTTTATATTAATCTATTATGGCTAAAAAAGGTTCAAGAATTGATGTTGGTTTAGTTTGTGAAGTATGTCATGCTGTTAATTATGTGGTTGATAAAAACAAAGTTAATACTACCGCTAGTTTGAAATTAAATAAGTTTTGCCAGAAATGTCGAAAACATACGGTTCATAAAGAAACAAAGAAGCTGGATTAAAAAATTATATGAAACTCGTGCTAATCGGGATTCAGGGGTCAGGTAAATCAACTCAAGGTAATTTATTATCTAAACAATTAAAGATTCCATATTTATCAACAGGTCATATTTTTAGAGAAATTGCCAAAGAAAAAACTCAATTAGGAAGATATATTAAGGAAACAGTTAACGCCGGACTTTTAGTTCCTGATGAAAAAACTATTGAAATTGTTAACTCCTATCTATCCCGTCCGGAATACAAAAAAGGCTACATCCTGGATGGATTTCCAAGAACGCTGGAACAGGTAAAAAAATTTAAAAATAATGTTGACAGAGTGATTTATCTTGATATTTCTCAGAAAGAAGCCATTTGGAGGTTATTTCATCGAGGTGATAATACGAGAAGCGATGAAACATTGCCAGCTTTAAAAAAACGAATCAGCTTATTTTACAAATTTACTGAACCGGTAATTGAATATTACAGGAAAGAAAATAAATTAATTGATATTGACGGAACAATAAAAATAGAAGAAGTCAATGAAGAAATTCTGAAGGGCTTAGGCAAACAGCTCATAAAGGATCAAGTAATAAACTGGAAAAGAAAAAGAAAAACCATCATTGCCATTGTTGGTTTACCTGGATCTGGAAAGACCGATGCGGCAGCTTTTTTTCAAAGAAAAAACCTAACGGTTATTCCTTTCGGAAAAACTGTTAACGACTATATTGATCAAAGAAAATTACCCCATAGTGAGCAAGTTCACAAAAAAATCAGGGAAGAAATAAGAATAAAATATGGAAAGGAAGCCATAGCAATTTTGAATATTAAAAAGATTAAAAAATCTTTAAAAAATAATTCGATTATTGTTGTCGAAGGAATGCGTTCTTGGGAAGAATATTTATATTTAAAAAAAGAATTTCCAAAAGTTAATTTGGTAATAGTTTGTATTTATTCTGAGAAACATCTTCGTTACAAAAGAATTTCAAAAAGAAACAACCGATCGGAACATTATGGTGAAGAAAGAGATATTAATGAAATAGTCGGAATCAATATGGGTCCGACGATAGCGTATGCGGATTATGTAATCAAGAACAATTATTCGCGGGAGGAATTTTACGATAAATTGGAATTAACATATCGGACAATTTATTTTTCTTAAATGGTGAATTTGAAAACTGATCAAGAAATCAAAGTCATGGCGGAAGGTGGTAAAAAATTAAAACGTGTGGTTGAAAAATTACTACCTTTAATTAAAGAAGGTGTTACGACAAAAGAAATAGACGACAAAGCAGAAGAATTGATAAAAGAACAGGGAGGGAAATCATCGTTTAAGACTGTGACAGGTTATGCGTACACAATCTGTACACCAATTGACGAACAAATAGTTCATACTAAGCCCAGCAATCGAATCTTAAAAGATGAAGACGTTTTCACGTTAGATATAGGCGTGTTATATAAAGGCTTCCATACTGATTATGCAATTACCAGGGTAATAGGAGAATGTAGAGACGAAAAAACTAATAAGTTCTTAAGAATAGGGGAGGAAACACTATATCAAGCGATTAAGAAAGCCAAAATAGGGAACCGTCTCGGTCATATTTCTTCGGTGATAGAAAAAGAAATCACTGGTAACGGGTATTTTGTCATAAAAAAGTTGACAGGCCACGGAATTGGAAAAAAATTGCATGAAGATCCCTATGTCTTTGGTTTTATTGATCGGCCGATTAACAAATCATTATTAATAAAAAAAGGTTTAGTGATAGCCATTGAAATTATTTATGCAATGGGAACAAACAAGATGATTTACGAAGAAGATAACTGGTCAATTATTACTAAGGATCGGAGCTTGTCCGCCTGCTTTGAACATACAGTGGCGGTTACTAACCAGGGTCCAGTAATTTTGACATGAATATAAAATAATTTTATGTTAAAATATAGACTTTATGAAGGATAATGTGATTACGGTCGAGGGAGAGGTCATCGAAAATCTTCCCAACACCTTGTTTAAGGTAAAACTTTTGAATTCAGAAAAGGTGATTTTATGTTATCTGTCAGGAAAAATGAGAAAAAACTATATTAAAATTCTTCCAGGTGATAAGGTCAAATCGGAATTAACCCATTATGATCTGAATCGAGGGAGGATTGTTTATCGTAAATAACTATGAAAATTCAATCATCAGTAAAAAAGATTTGCCCTAAATGTAAAATAGTTAAAAGAAAAGGTAATCTTTACGTTGTTTGTTCTAATGTTAAACATAAACAAAAACAAGGGTAAATAAATTTATAAACTAAATTATGGCAAGGCTGTTAGGAGTGACTTTACCAGATGAAAAAAGAATTGACTACGCTTTGACGATTTTATATGGTATTGGTTGGAGCAACGTGAAAACAATTTTATCTCAAACGGGAATAGAGGCCAATAAAAAAGTTAAAGAAATAACTGAGGAAGAGTTTAAAAAAATTACTGAAGTGATTGAAAAAAATTATAAGGTTGAGGGTTATTTGCGAGAAGCAATTAATGAAAACATTAAAAGATTAAGAGAAATTGGTAGTTACCGTGGGATTAGACATGTGAAAGGGTTACCGGTTCATGGTCAGAGAACTAAAGCCAATGCCCGAACCAAACGAGGGAAGAGAAAGACTGTTGGAGCCCTAAAGAAAGAAATGTGGGCTAAATTAGAGCAAAATAAAACAACTGAAGCAGTAAAAGAAAAAACAACAAAGTAAAATTGTCCTTTGGGCAAAAATATGATTAATAAACAAACTAAAAAAAATGTTGTTGAAGGTAAAATTTATATTACCTCGACTTTTAACAATACTATAGTGACAATTACCGATGGAAAAGGTAACCCGATTGTAATCGGGTCTTGCGGGATGCATGGATTTTCCGGAACCAGAAAATCAACTCCTTATGCGGCAACCGTGACAACAGAGACCGCCTTAAAAAAAGCCGGTGAAAAATTTGGATTTCAAATCGCCGATGTCTTTGTCAAAGGAATTGGTCCGGGACGAGAAGCATCTTTAAGAGCGGTTAAAGCATCAAAAGTTGACATTAATAGAATTATTGATATTACACCGGTTCCTCATAATGGGGTGAGGCCGCCGAAGATAAGAAGGGTATAACGGTTATAATCATTATAAATATTATAAAAATTATATAAATGCGTTACTTAGGTCCAAAAAATAGAATTTCTCGGCGTGAAGGGGTGGATCTGGAGTTAAAAACCGTTGGTTCTAAATCTCATGCCCGATTACTAAAAAAACTTAATATTCCTCCCGGTCAACATGGACTGCGAAAAAGAAAAAAAGTATCGGAAAGAGGTACACAATTGAGAGAAAAACAGAAATTAAGGTTCATGTTTGGAATTACTGAAAAACAATTAAAAACGTATTTTAAGAAAGGTAGTTTTAAAAAAGGTAATACGGCTTTATATCTGTCTCAATTTTTGGAAAGAAGATTGGATAACATTATTTTTCATCTGGGTTTTGCTCCGACACGAGCCGCAGCCCGTCAATTGGTCAATCATGGACATATCGTTATCAACAAGAAAAAAGTTTCCATTCCCTCTTATCAGGTAAGAGTTGGTGAGGAAATAAGCTTTGTTGATAATAAAACCACTAAAATTCCATATATTGAAAACAGTTTAAATAATAAAGACATTATTTTGCCAATTTGGTTGGAGAAGAAAACGACTATTGGAAAATTGATTATGGAGCCAACTCAAGAAGTAATTGAAAAATTGATAAATCTAAGATTAATCATTGAATATTATTCCAGATAATATGACGGTTATAACCCATGAACCAGAGTAAATTCGGTTCAGGGTTACCCTATATCGAACGATAGTTCTGGTATACGGGTAAAATTATAAATTTTATAAAAAAATATGCTTAATCCAATTTTTTTCACCCAAAAAACAGAAGAGGGTAATTACGGCAAATTTATTATTGAACCTTTACCACAAGGTTTTGGTCAAAGTATGGGTCATGCTTTAAGAAGAACACTTCTTTCTTCATTAAAGGGAGTGGCCGTCACTAATATTAAATTTAATGATTCTCCTCATCTTTTCTCGGTTATTCCAGGAGTAAAAGAATCGGTCTTAGAAATGATGTTGAATTTAAAACAACTTAAATTTGACGTTAAAGAAGGTGGGCCTTATAAAGTCAGCTTCGAAGGAAAAGGAGCAAAAAAAATATTTGCCAAAAATATTGAAGGAGAAATAAAACCGATTAATGAAGATTTATATATTGCCGAGATGACCGATGATAAAGCCAAGCTTTCTTTTGAAGTAATTGTTGAAGTTGGAGTTGGCTATTCGACAGTTGAAGATAGAGAGGAAAAAAAGACCGGGTATATCCCAGTTGATGCTTTTTTCTCACCTATAAGGAAAGTTAACATCAAGGTTGAAGAAGCTAGAGTTGGCAGGAAAGGCAATTCCGATCGATTGATTATAGAAGTTGAAACTGATGGGAGTATCAAGCCGGTTGACGCTATTAAAGAAGCAGCTGAACTATTGACAGAATACTTTAGTTACCTTCTTTCTGGAAAAGACGCACCGGAATTAAAAAAACAAACTAGTGCGGCCGACGAGAAAAAAGAAGCGATTGATAAAAAATTATTTGAAATTATTATCGATGAATTAAATCTGCCTTCAAGAGTGATTAACGCTCTACTTAGAGAAAAAATAGAGACAGTGGCTGATTTAGTGAAAACAGGAAAAGATAAATTAACCGGAATGAAAGGGGTTGGAAAAAAATCAATCGAGTTAATAGAAGAAGAATTAAAAAAAATGGAGATAGAACTGAGTTGAGAAAATTAAAGTAGAGAACAAAGATTTTTGTTCCGTACAATTAGTGTTCATTAAATATGAGGCATAGAATTAAAAAAATAAAATTTAGTGATGGTATTGATGCTAATCGTGCACTGGTCAGAAAATTAGCCGTTAATTTCTTTTTAAAAGGTAAACTAACGACCATTTTGGCTAAAGCAAAAGCGATGAAGCCGGTAATAGAAAAATTAATTGAAAAGATGAAGGTAAAATCGGAAGCGAACCTAAACTATTTGAAACAAAAATTGAATAGTAATGAAGTAATTGATATTGCTTATAAAGACATTAGTCCGGTTATTGCCAAGATAAATGGCGGTTA
>Ga0209211_10002177_pt1 | contig 34453 bp, 33 predicted proteins | sample RifGroA2_FD_183992 | JGI IMG/M metagenome (GOLD analysis project Ga0209211, IMG submission 183992) | Groundwater microbial communities from Rifle, Colorado, USA - Groundwater A2 (SPAdes) (version 2) | ecosystem: Environmental > Aquatic > Deep subsurface > Groundwater | place: Rifle, Colorado... | reverse complement strand
AGGATCGAGCATATCTTCCTCGCGCGAGACGCCCGCAAACTGCAATAAATTATCCGTGGTTTCAGATTCAATCAACTGTGCTAAATCTGAAACGTGAATGATGCCGAGGAGCTGATCTTTGGTATCAGTTACGCCAATTACTTCAAGTTTTCTTCGGGAAAGCAAATGAAGAAGCTTTCTTTTTTTCGTCTGAGCAGAGATAAGCGGAAGAGATCGGGTAATATCTTTTACCAGACTATCAGGACTGGTTAAAATTAAATTCCGATAGGGGACATAGCCGATTATCGTACCATCGTCACGCGTTGCTACAATGAGCGGCGTTTTTTTCTCGCGTATCGTATACCGGTCAATTTTTTCTGCAATATCCTGTAAATTAAAATCAGGCTTAACCACGATGAAGTTCATGTCCATGAGGCCTCCGGCCGTTTCCGGGTGGTATTTGACGAGTGTCTCAATGCGTTTCCGTTTTTCGTCCTGGAGTTTTTCTAAAATGGCATTTCTATGCTCATCAGAAACGAATTGTAAAATATCAGCGGCATCATCTTCATCGGACAATTGTAAAAAGGAGACAATCGTCTTGTCGGGCAATTGAGGTAAAATGCTTCGTTTACTGCGATAGTTGAGTGCAAGTGCTATTTTTGCCTGCTTCTCCCCATTAAGCGAGGTGAAAACAACGAGGCGGTCAGACCCGAGCACATTAATACATTCGGCAACGGAGTGAAAGTCTTCTTTTTCCAAAAGTGAGGCTATCGCCTTGGTATCATGGTTACGTGCTTCTTTTTGAACCTGTCGGAGAAGAGATTTATTCATAGTAATATGGTAACATGATACCGATTAACATGAAAATGATCAACACAGATAATTTACAAATTAATTAAGTTACTATGTACCAATGTATTAATACATTGGTACATTACCTGATTTGCAGAGAGAGAGGTCGAAATCAACATGAGATTAGTATCCGCGAAAGTCTTTTCTCTTTTGGTAAAGTTTTTCTGTCAGGCCGCCTTCGGTTTTATGTTTTTCTTTTAAAGATTCTACTAGTCTTTTCAGCATGTATCCTGCCTTTATAGATAGATCGAGTATCACGTTTGCCGCATACTCTGGATCGGTAGGGATAGTAGGATACGTAGGGATGTTGCCTTCTGCTATATCCCGACATGCCCTACTCACCCAACTCTTTATGCCGAGTTTCGGGTGATCTTTTGGCCATTTTGTCAGCTCTCTTTGTCTCAGAAAGTCTATATAGTCTTCCCGAAGCTCTTCGTTTGAGCCATGAGCTATACCGGTTAAATAGATATAACCTTTTAAACTCTCTTGTGTGTATCCCTCTACCACGCATTGTTTGCTGCTTCTGGCAGCTTGGAACATCTGGTCCCGGGTTCTTTGGTGTTCCGGACTAGGCAAGTAGATCTTACAGAACTTACTATTGAGGTCAAATATAATCATGAGGTACTGGTACACTTTTAAATAGAGGTATCCTGGTTTTGATTGTCTCTTCTGTAGTGTCGTACTTTTCATGTATTTCTCACAATAATACCACCGTTGCCAGTCCCAGGAATATGAAAAATCCGGATATGTCGGTCAAAGCCCAACTGATTGATCACGTGGGCTATCTTACAGGTAACGTGAGTTCATTTATCACTTTATATAAAACTATAGGGGGAAATGTATATTGTTATAGGATATATATTCGCTCTATGAATTGTTATGATCCTTTTTGATATATACAAAAATGATTAGTTCGAAGGGAGCAATTCAATTACTATCTTGATGGTCCACCATACTCGTGCATTCGCCTTCATCTTCTATTTGAATCGCGTCTGACGCGACGAACACGGCTCATGCTCTCGTTTGTCGGGATGCTGGGATTTGAACCCAGAGTCACACGAACCCGAATCGTGTATGTTACCGTTACACCACATCCCGAAAATGTCTATGTTCTATATTTTGTTTTCAGAGCTTTGTCCTTCAATGCCTTCCTGTTTACTGATTTGATTTCGCAAAGCAGCAGCTCCAATAAGTCTTGCCATATCAGGTGTTACTGAAATTCCTTGTTGTTCAAGTTCTCGAATTGTTGCATGAGCCTCTCCTTGAGCAAGAGGATTTACAATATTAGCATGGATAAATTTTTTACGTAAGTTTTCGAAAAATTCCATCTTACATCACCTCCAAGTACACAATTCACTTCTTATATTATAGCATTGGATTAATTCTCTTGTGCTAAAATACTCCTATGCCTTCATAGTTCAACGGATAGAACAGAGGTTTCCTAAACCTCCGATCCAGGTTCGACTCCTGGTGAGGGCACAAGTTTCAGGGGCATGATGAAGGTTCTCTCTTTTCCCCGGCGAAAATAATATGCTATATTGTACCAATGTATTAAAACATTGGTACAAGAAGAGGTGAATATACAATGACCCAAGTTTCAAAATATCGGATGGATAAAGACTTAGAAAAAAGAATGTTTAACGTCTTTTATAAAACACTAGCAGATTTAAGAACTGAAAAACAGGTAGAAATGTTCCTCCATGATTTATTAACACCAACTGAAAAAGTAATGCTTGCCAAAAGACTTGCTATTGCAATTTTACTCATAAAGGATCTGTCGTATCGATATATTCGGGATATGCTCAAAGTCTCTACAACCACGATCGTATCTACAAATATGTGGCTGAATCAAGGGGGAGATGGGTATAGGGCTGCAATAGAGAAACTGATTCGGGAGGAAAAAGCTGATGAACTTTTAGATAACGTCGATGAGATAGTTTCAAACATAATTCCTCCCCGAAGAGGAACTGATTGGAGTAAAGTTAGATCAGAGCAATGGAAGCAACGAATGAAACGAAAAGCAGATCGACGACTCTAGCGTATAAACAATTACTACTTAGTAAGGCTCATTAATTGATCAGTTACCTTTCCTTGGAAACTATCTCGTGCTATGATTACTACACATGTTCCATTCTGTTCGACTCTATACGACACTTACTATACTCGCAATCTCTTTCCTTGTTCCATTTCGAATTTATGCCGCTCCCGAATCCATTCCCGCCTTTACGAGTGACATTCTGATTCAGAAATCGGGTATCGTGACGGTACGGGAAACAATTGTGTACGATTTTGGTCCTGAAGACCACCACGGCATTATTCGTAAGATTCCCATTATTTATGAAAACGATGTCGGAAAGAAATTTCAGGCTGGACTCACTATTGTTTCAGTTGCTGATCAACAAAGTACACCCTATCAATATCAAATGAGCAGGGAAGGGGAGAACCAAGTTATTAAAATCGGAGATCCGAATCGTACGATTACCGGTATTCATACATATGTGGTTACGTACGAATTAGCAGGAGTTATTCAGCAATACTCAGACCATGATGAACTTTTGCTTGATAGTACCGGCAGTGGATGGAGTGTACAAATAGAACAACCAGTTGCCACGATTTCATTTGAACCCGGTGTATCGATTGATTCAGAAGCCATTAAAACTATTTGTTTTACTGGTTCATATGGATCAACCGATAAGAATTGTACTCATTCTGTATCTAATGGTACTTCTGTCTTTTCCGCGAACTTATTACTGCCTAATGAAAACATGACCGTGGGTGTTTCATTTCCGTCAAACACCGTGACGTATATTCCGCTTACTGCGGTTGCCGAAAATCCGATTGAAAAAAAACCACAGCTCTTTTTATATGGACTGATTACTTGGTTATTATTGGGCAATATTATTGTGCCCTCTATTTTCATTATGATCTGGTGGCACAAAGGACGAGATCCGCGCGTAAACGTTCCCGTTGTTCGTGTCTTCGACCCGCCTCGCGTCGTTGAGCGAACGCGAGGCGAGGCAGGTCCGCAGAAGGATAAAAACAGGCGAACGCTTTCACCGGTTGAAGTTGGTGCTCTTATTGATGAAAAAATAAACCCGCGTGATATTTCAGCGGAACTTATTTATTTAGCGATAAATAAGTATGTGATCATCGAGGAACATAAACAAAAACTTTTAGGCTTTATCCCGGGAGATATTGAGCTTCTGCGCGGGTCGGCTTTCAAAGCAGATCCTCATCTTGAGAACCTGCCCAAACACCAAAAAGAGCTTTTGCACGCCTTTGAACTCGATGAGAAAGAAGTCGTCCGACTGAGTAAAATTCGCGACACTGCTTTTAAACGGCTTGAATCTCTCAAAAAGGAACTTTATAGTCAACTGGTTCTCGACGGATTTTTCCCCGAAAATCCAGAAAAACGCAGAACCACATTTGCATTGTTCTCCCTTCTCTCCATACTGTTTCTAAGCCCTCTTCTGGCTATGGTTCTCGTTATTATTTCCCGTGCTATGGGAAGAAGAACTGCTGGTGGAGTAGTAGCCAAACGGCAGGCACTGGGGTTAAAGCAATTCCTCGTTTCTCAAGAAAGACAATATGAATTTCAGGAGAAAAATAAGCATCTGTTCGAAAAATTATTGCCCTATGCCATAGTATTTGGGGTTGCCAAAATATGGGCCAAGAAATTTGAACAATTTACCGATTATAAGCCGGATTGGTATGTCGGTGATATTAGCACTATACACAATCCGGTCTTATTGACACGTCATTTGGAAAGTAATTTATCAACCGTTGAATCATTCTATACACCGACGACGGTGCGGAGTTCCTCCGGATTTTCGAGCGGATTTTCAGGCGGTGGCGGTGGTTTCTCAGGAGGGGGATTTGGTGGCGGAGGCGGAAGCAGTTGGTGAGTTAACTGACACGTAAATTGTCTATGCGGTGTTTTTTTTGAAATGTTTGTAATCCTTGACTTGTTCCTATTTCTATTTGCGTATATAACGTGATTGATTTACCCGACAATAGTACCTCATGTATTAATCCATCTTTTGTGGCGGTAAATGTATCAGGCAAATAGACAACGCTGACGATATCTCCATACCGGTCAAAAATAATAGAATTATCGGCAGTTGCTACATAGGTATCCTGACCATCGTGAATTTCTATTCGATATATTCCCGGGTCAGCGGTACCTAGTGCTATCGGACTACCGTCAGCATCTTGGCCCGCAGCAAAGGTGTCTATGAACACTACATGAGTGTAATCATTTTGAATTTCTGGCGGTTGCAATGAGTAGAAAACTGCCTGATACGGCGTATATAGTTGTGCTTCAGTCGCTTGCTCAGGAACGGGTGAAAAAAATCCGAGATCTCGTAATCCTTTTTCAACTGCATGACAATTATCAGAAAGTCCAGAGGGCAGTGTTTTTTCATCTTGCAAATTTGCATATAAGAGTGCCGCTTCATGTGGTTGTATGCCGGTACTAATCATTTCGTTTGCATAGACAGATGCGAGGACCTCATATAATAAGTGATGATGCGGAACGGTCAATAACTGCTTACTGGTATAACGAGAAAGACTCATCCATGCACGCATATCCTCAGAAAATACCGGACGGAATCCGTGCAACGTCAACTCACGATCGGTCATTTCTATGATTTCACGATCGTTTGGCTTAACCCATCCAAATCGTTCTAAATGTTCAGGAAGTTCAAAACCTTCTTTCCATGAGTTGAGCCATAGTTGCAGTATCAAATAATGCCGTGCGTAAGACGTATATCCATCAACCATAGTTGACCAAATGATACTGTTGTCTGGTCTTTGATTAGTAAAAACCGTTGCCTGAATTTCATCGGGAACATGTCCGGTTTCTGTTGCTTCATTTCTTGCTACGGTGCGTTGTGAAGTAACAGGTCCTAAATACACCTCCATTTCACCGACTGTTTTACCGATTGGAATATCCATAATGGTATAGCTTGGCTGTTGTGGTTGAGTAGATCGGAAGGTCAGTGAGGAAATGTGATCAAAAACCATGGTTCGATCCCCATCCTGTATCGCATGAGAAACGACTTCTAATGAAGCTCCAATGAGAGCATGTGCGGCATCCTCTTCTCCTATTGAAGAATTAAACGTTATTGAAAAATTTCCAATTTCTATGCCAATAGCGCTATAGAGTTGCCGAAGCTCAAATTCAGATGGTATATCGCGCGGCTTGAACAATTCTATAATGGGAAGGAGTAGTTGATGGGTAAAATCGCGTCGCGAAATTGATTGATTGTTTGTAATAGCAGAAATAAGTGCCGAAGTCTTACCCTGCAATCTTGATTCTATTTCATCTGGTTCTATTGCTTTCCCCAACACGTTTTGGGCAAAAGATTGTATAGCTTCTGCTTGCGCCAAGTTGGAATGCGCTATAGTAAAGAGGTCGAGATTTTCAGGAGAGAGAGGTTCGGTTGGTGCACCCGCACTTGGTAACCGTATGCCTGATCGCAAAAAATCTCTACGGGATAGTTGCTCTGAGTTCATTTAGGTGTATAGCAGGAAACAATACGATAGTATATCATTGGACAAACAATATGCTCAATAATTTACTTTTTATCATCGCAATAATATCATTCGCAAAACTTCCTGGGGGAAAATGATGTCGTATGAGCAAAAGCATTTCATTTGGTGATTTTGTATTGTTACTGTGCTCTATTATCCTCATCGTAAATCTATTTACCGCATATTTGGTCTATTTTTTCCTGAAAGAAGTAGGGGAGAGAATAGCGGTTCTGGGATCAATTCTCCTTCTTTTAGCTATGCCGGTTGTTCAGGGGGCATATGCATTGACCGAAGTTATTGCCTTTTCTTTTTAATTCTTCACAATACTATATTGTACGACATTTAGAGGAGAGGCCTGCCTGCCGGCGAGGCAGGTGGTATACATTGAGGAGTGGAATTTGAACAATCACTTATATATAGTCAATATCACTATTATTGGATACTATTTATTCCGTTTTTAATATATCTCAGGGTTTAATTCCCCGACGTTTGCATCGTTGTCATCCCGGACTTGATCCGGGATCCACTGGATTCCCGCTTTCGCAGGAATGACAGATACCTCGTCAGCTTGCTGCGAGATAATTTAATTATATTTTCTGCTTTGGGTGGAGAAAAACTTAAAGCAATTAAAAATATTTCATGGGGCACGGAGTGCTATTTTTTGTACTAATAAAGTATAATAGCACTATGGGAAGCCACGAAAATCCTAGCATTATTACTAGTGAGCTGATCGAATTTAAACGAGAAGGTATCAGTGAAGAAGATGCTGCAGCTATTGATGGCCTGAATCTTGAGCGTGTGCAATACGATGATGGAAGTGTTTGCTATTTTGCAGATACACCCGACGGAAGAAGAGAAGTTGAAGTTACTGTAGGAAGTCTTCATCCGGTAGTTGGATACTATACAGGAATTGATGAATCAACGGGGATGCCAAAGATGAATCTATTTCCTTTTCCCGGAATCGACCGTAAGCACATAACCCGTTCAGGTTATCCAAGTAAAGCTTCTTACGATTTTTCAGACATTCCGTCAAGAAAATAAAAAACCCTTACTCCACATTTACCTTTACTCCCGGGCCCATAGTGGATGAAAGCGTGAGTTTCGTGATATTTTTGACGCCAATTTTCTTTATCAAAGCATCAAGTTGTTTTTTGACATCGACGTCTGCATCTTTCACTGATCCAACTTTTGCATGAGCAAGAGGAAATTTGTTCTCGTAAGAAATGTTAGGGAATTTAGGGTCTTTAGGGTTTTTAGAAGATTTCAAATTTAACTCTTTTGGTTTTTTGGTTAAATTAAAATGGGCTTCAATCGTTCCGTTAAATTTAACCGTTGATGTATCTTTTACCAATTTGATTGCTTCAGAAAGTTCATATAGCTTTGTTCGATCAACCGATTCATATATTTTGGTGTAGCGTTTGGAACGAACATGCGGCCGGCGATTGGGAGGCAGTTTTGCTCCTTCCGGCTGTTTTGCTTTCTTTACTTTAGGTTTTTCAACTTCGACAGGAGTCTGTTTTTGAGATTTTTTCTCTTCAGATGGTTTTTGTTCAGCTTTTTTTTCTGGTTCCGCTTGTTTTTTAGCACGTTTAGACGCACGACGCTTTACGTCGCGTTTTTTCTGCTCTTTTTCACTCTCATCCTCGCCCAATGTTTTTACTCTGATTTTTCCCATAGTCGCTTTGTTCCTGTGTGCTTACTTTATCTCTACTCCCATCGATCTTGCTGTGCCCATTACTATATTTGTTGCTGCGGTAATATCTTTGGCATTCAAGTCCATCATTTTTTCTTTTGCAATTTCTTCAGCTTGTGCTTTGGTGAGTGTTCCTACAACTTCAGAACCTACATTGCCGGCACCTTTTTTGATATTCAGCTTTTTCTTAATCAGTTCTGCAACGGGGGGAAGCTTTGTTATAAATTCAAACGTCCGGTCATCGTAAATGGTGATGACTGCCGGTATGATCTGGCCTTTCTTGTCGGCTGTTCGTTCATTGTATTGCTTGACAAATTCCATCAGAGGAACTCCGTGCTGGCCGAGAGCTGGTCCGACGGGTGGTGCCGGAGTAGCCGCTCCACCGGGAAGATTGAGTTTTACCATTGCTTTTATTTTTTTGGCCATAGTCTTGTAACGTATAACTTGTAGCTTGTAACTTTATTTTCGTGTTAAAAAGTTACATGTTACAGGTTTCGAGTTACTTTCTAAAATGAGGTTGCTCTTGTTTAAGGAAATAGGAGGAGATTCAAGGTAATCCGCAAGTGAATAAATCTCGGCCTATTGCCTCCCTAAATCAGATGCTATCTGTTCAGGTGAAGGTATTATAGCCTACCCGGGTCAATCCTGCAAGATACCTGTTGCAAAAAGTGCGGTTTGGATTATACTAACGGCTGTTATGAGAATAGAAGGACATTTTATCGTAGACATGCAAAATCCGGAGAGTAGGAAAGAAGTATATCCATGGGTTGTCAATCTCATCGATAAGGTAGAACAGGGTTTTGATGTTACTAATTTATATGGCTATGCATTACCACACGATACTCGGGAAAGACATTCGTTTAGTCGATATACAGGAGCAATGAGTCCTCATGATATACGCAAGGTAGTCGATGAATACGTGAACGATTTTGATACTGATGAGGCGTATAAAAAGGGCCTGCAGGAAGCAGTAGAGACTGTACTCTTTAATTCTCAGAATTCTAAACATGCATATCCTACAGATCCTGTATTCGGTGATTGTTGGGATTCTGTTACCGGAGGTATGACACCTGAGGGCCTGCAAATATTTGGAGAACTCGACGAGTTTACATTAAAAAAAGAAATGGTCGGTGAAGTCGAACGACTCGTATATAGTTATAATGATCGATTGCATATTGCTATAGTTGGTAATCTTGCAGCGGGGAAAACGACGTTTCTTAATACCCTTGAACGGTCTGCATCTTTGACACAGGTAAACAGACTGGTCGTTTCAGTTGAGCCGGAAGATGTCGAAGACGCATATCCGGAACTAGGGCCGATTCACCACTATGAATATATGCGTATCACAACACGAGGAAGAGAAGCAACACTTGGCACTGAACACCTATATGCTCACGTGTATCTACCCGATAATGGACCGCATGCAGTTATCCCCGTAGACATAGAAGGTTCTGGAGGTCATGTTCGTGCAGATCTGGCAGATATGCACGGTTCCCGTCAGGCAACCGCGTTTTTCCTGGATTTTCAACTCATGCAGGAAGTTGTTGATCTTGACGATGAAGTATCGCTTGACCATACATTTTCAAATCAGGAAACGCTTCAAGAAGTGCTTCTGAGCATGTTAGGAACATACGAAAAGTATGCCGGCGATCCGATGCAGACATTGGGAGTTATCAACAAACTGCCGAAAAGTGTCCGCCGGAGTGAAGTGTTGGATGTGGTAACAAAAGCATTTGCGCGAATTAATGAACTCGCACATTTCCACCGGCAGCAACTACAAGATGCAGTATATGGTGAGCAATATGGTATAACGCTTTCAACGACTATAGACGTAGATGAAATTGCAGGTGACTGGCTTTACATAAACAATGACTACCCAAGATGTACGGGAAGCACTCAAGTTTTAGAGCGACTGGTCGAAATGGCAGGAGATAAAAAACGATTTAACACAACAGGACAGAAAGTTATCCGCTATGGTAAAGACGGAGACGACCGGAACAGTATTTATTTTGAAGAACTAGTTTGAGTTGTTAGATCCCGGCGTAGTATTTTTTTGCATGTTTCTTCTCGTATATATTCGATACACAAACCACAAGATCAATCCGAGCGGTACTAGAATAATACTGTAAACTCCCAGCCATATAAAGAGTGATCCAACATCCTGCAGATTGGTGAGTAGACTTCTGACTGCTTTTTGGAACACTACTTGTGGACGCCACGGTTGTTCGGGAGCATAGGGGAGCGATAGCTCATCCGTTGCTAAATAAATAGTTACTAATGACAGTTTTGCCGTTTGTTCAAGATACTGTTGCTGACCTTTTAAACTATCAATTTGATTTTGTAAATTAAATATTTCTTGTTGTACCCGTAATATATCGTCAATTTCAACGGCCTGTTCCATAATTTCCTCAAAACGTGCTTTGTTTCGTTCGAGTATGGCAAGACGTTCCTCTATATCGAGATATTGGTCAGTCACATCAGTTCCGGTTAAATTTTCAGAAACTACTTTCATAGCCAATGAGCGGAAGTACTCAAGTGTTTGGTCGAAGGAATCTTCAGGGACGCGGATCGTTATAGATCCCACGGCTGCCTCTTCAGGATTTGAAATGGAACTATCTACCATGTAACCACCTTTTGATTCGACAAAACTCACGATTTGTCTTGCTGTCTCCGGAACATTTTTCACTTTCAGTGACAGGTGGGAATTTCTTACCACCATCCGTTCAGAAACGTTTGTAGTAGGCGGTGCATCTGATCCAAATTGGGGCATCGACAGTGATTTGCCCATAAGTGTCGTATCGCGTGATTCAAACGTATCTGTTTCGTATCGAGGCGGAACGATAGGGCTTCGTCGAGCAAGAAGCCAGACGATAATCAAAATAAGAAGTACCGCAAATTTGTGAGATTTAATCCATGAGAATAATCGAGACATGTCTTGAGTGTAGACCTAAGTTCTGAAGGAGTCAAGAGGTATATTACTCACTTCAATTACACTTGGCTAAGCATGGTGAATTTTTTCAATTGTTCGTCTGTTCCTGAAATTGTTCCAATAAATTCAGATCCGTTTTGAAATATCTGAGGTAAGTGTGTTCGAACAGGTTGGGGAAATTGTTGTCGTATGGCTTCTATGTCGGGAACATAAGCCCAATAGTCTGTATCTTTCTGCCTGAACTCATACCGTTTCATCATGAGATTGAGTTCAGATTTGATGTCATAGGAATTAAACGTTCCGCCCAACGAAAGTACCCGTGAAGCTGCTACTGTAGTTAAAGCGGTCAAAAAAAGACTGGCACCGCTGGTTGCAGCACTTACAGTGGGTTTCACCAGATAATCCATATGAAGAGCATTTGAAGCCGGATCATGTGTTAATCCGGCTTGCATAGTGAGTCCAGGAATACGATTCGGAACGAGATAATAATTACCGTTAGATATTTTAGGTGGAACAAGCGTTTGTCTCATGTCTACTCTCGGATTGTTCAAGCCGCTATCCACCAAACTACCAGCACAGAGTACGTGAGGCGGAAGTGGTCGAGCTTGATGGGTATCTCCTGATTTATTCCCGGCTGCATGAATAAACATGAGTTGTAAATTTTCAAAATCAATTTCTTCACTCAAAAGAATATCTTTCATTCCTTCAATTGGGTAGGGAACATACACAATCTGGGGACTTAAAGGCTCCCCTCTTCGCAATGCTTCATCTCGTTCGGTGATAAAACTCCACATATTATCATGGTACATTTGCGTAATTTGACGGTCTGGATGAAGAAAGAAATTCATCGTAGAAAGAGTAAGAAGATTATGTTGAAAATTGTCTGTAATAAACGCATCTGCAATAGAAATGGTTTTATCTAGCTGAGCTTCTGCTTTGGCGTAGAGGTGCGCTTTTTCATGAAAGAAGAAGATGTCGTCTGTTGTGACGATGCCAATTTCCGGATTATGATTTGATTTGCAAATATGCATGACTTCAGCAAGATCTGGAGGAAGCGTAATTCCTTCAGGCCATAAATTCTTCATAATTTTCGATATGTTTCCGTTGTATTCAAGCCCTAATGCTTGAGGTGAACCATTTATTGAAAGAACGGAAGTTTCTTCGTCGGGAAAAAAAGTATAGGAATGTGTAACCCCATCTACTGTATTGTCAGGAAAGGGTATTTTCCCGACAAAGCGCACGAAAGGCATTCCTAATTTTTGTTCCCAATTGAAAACCTGGTGCACTGATGAAAAATTCATACCAGCTGAATCTGCAAATCCTGACCAGAGAATGAGACTATCTATCGTTTTATCAAAATCTGGATTGTCAGCAGAATCTTGGAAAGGGATAATTGAGCGCGGTGGATTTTTTTGTGCTAAATATGCATTATATTGCTCAATGAGGGTCTGAGAGGTTTCACCAGATTCTATACTCCCTTCGGCGGCTTTGGGCAAACCCGTAGCGGCTAACAAGAAAGATATAAACCCCGCACCTGAAATTTGTAGCAATTGTCTTCGATTGAGGTTTTTTTCTGTTTCTATAATATATTTAATTTAGTACGTGGTACGTACAAACTAATTATTATGAGTATATCATGTAGGAAAGTATAGTCGATGTTAATGCGATATTGAAGTAATGAGCCAGTTCAGAAACTTGTAAAGATTCTCTCTCAAAACGTCTGCACTGCTGCTCTCTCTTAAATCAAAAAAATGGATCACTTTGTAATATTTACAAACCAACCGTATTCGTTTATAGTGAAGATTATATGTTAACGCAAAAAGACCAGGGATGGATAGAAAAGGCAGTTACAAAAGTAGTAACTAGTATCCTTTTTACCATAGTAAATCAAAGATTTGATGGGCTTGAGAAGCAATTTTACGTGCTTGGAAAGCAATTTGATGTGCTTAAAAATCAAGTTGATTCATTAGGAGAGAAAATAGATTTGTTGCCCACGAAAGATGAGCATTTTCGAAAAATGGATGAGGTGGTAACTGAATTACAAAAATCACGTGATGAACATGTCGTGATGAGGGGACAACTTGGTAACCACGAAGAGCGAATTGAGATGGTTGAAACTCATCTCAAAATCTCCCCGAAAAATTAATCAATTCACATTCCTTTAATTTTCACTAAAGAAATCTGAACTGCTGCTCTCTTTTTTAAAGCTTATGCAGTCAGTATTGTTTTTCTGATGGATGAGGGGACAGTCGCAGATGCATTCCTGAGAAACTGACGTGCATTGAGCACTTCAATATACACTGCTTTATCATTCTTATCTACATGAATTATAAAGTCTCCCATTTCTATGGCGTTGTCGTATTTTTTATCACTTATCGTAATTGCAAGTACATCTGCTTCTGGTTCGTATGAGTACTTATACTTCATAAGCTTTTCTCCTTCCCGGATAACAGGTAATGATAATTATTATATCATCTTCTGTTCGATAGACGACGCGAAGACAATGTTGTTCGTCGAGGATTGAAGTAGCAATCTTTGTGCCATCGGACCGTTCTTCTACTCGCACCGGATTCTGTATTGTCTGTTTTATAAATGTTTTATTTACCGGAAAACCGTATCTTTGAATACGAAAAATTTTTTGACTCACGTGTTTGGTGAATCGGAAGCTCATGAGGTTAGCATATCACATTCCTCTAATTTTCACTAAAGAAATCTAAACTGCTGCTCTCTCATATAAGACTTTTTAACACCGTCTTGGTGTTGATCCGATTGTGGATCAGTCTAAATATGAGAGAGCGTGATGATTGGATTGGGAAAATGATTTTCCCGATGAGTGCAAAGATCCCGAGGCAGTTAGGATCTTGGCCATTTCCCATTGTCTCACGACAAGAGGATTTGAACAAAGCCCAATGGCGGGGCTTTTAGACTACTTGTTCAGCAACTGGTCGATGAACGGTTGAGCGAGATTTTCCGATGTTGACGTTGCCTCAACAGGTGCCGGCCAATTGGGGATTATATTTCCCTCAAAGACTGGCGTCCAGGTTACCACAGCCAATGCATTGTTGAAGCCAACAGTCGGCTCAGACCGGTAAAATACGTAACCGCCATCGTTTGTCTGTGCGCCATTGCTTGGGCGTACTGACGTAATGAACTGGACAGTTCTACTCCCGTCATCTACTTGACCTTCTTCGACAAAGACTTCGGCGCCCATCATATAGTTCCAGCCCGCCGGCCAGGTTGGGTGAAGTACCCGATCATCCTGGTATTTTGGATGACTGAGATAACGTGGCTGCTCGTTGGCGGAAACTATCTCGCAGAACACCGCGGGATCTCCCCACTCATAGCAGACAAACCAGTTGGTCAAAACCGGTGTAGGCGTCGGTGTCGGCGTCGGTGTAACCGGACCGTATCCCCCCGCCAAGGGAAACATGAGAGAACTCGGCGTCCTGGTGGGTGTCGGGCTGGGCGTCGCGATGGGTTGCTCCTCCGTTGGCTTCCCTGTTGGGGTAGCCGTTGGCGTTGGTGTCGACGTATACGTTGGGAACGGCTCGGTTAGAACCGGACTCGGCGTGGGCGTCGCGGTAGGCGTTGGACTCGGCGTCGCAGTCGGTGGTTGTTCGTAGCGATAATTACACTCGCCACTGATTTGCCAACGACCGGGTTCAACCTCGTATTCCAACTTATACCACCGATCCCAGAAGAAGGTACGAACGATGTCATACTTACCTTGTCCTGTGAGGATGACTTGTCCGTCTTCCCAGAGCCGCCAATTCATACCGTCGGAGTCACCAAACCATCTTCCCAGAAATCCTTCTGGTTGAAGGTAGTTAGCTCCAGCAGGCTGTCTCTGGCAGGGAATAGTCGCCGGCGTAGGCGTGTTGGTGGCCGTCGCTGTCGGCGTCGGTGTGGCCGTCAACGTGGGTGTAGGCGTCGGCGTCTTGGTCGGTGTCGGGCTGGGCGTTGCCGTGGGCGTGGGCGTATCAGTCGGAGTCGGACTTGGGGTCGGTTTGGACTCGATGCCCATGGCGAACCAGGTTGAATCTAGTCTATCTCCACTTCTGTGGATTCCTGGTTGGACATGAATCCGTACTACATCGCTGAAATCGGCCGCGACCAGGTTGCCGTTGCTGTCAACGACGATTAAATCTTGCCCGTTACTCTGATCACCCTGGTTGACTGCGCGCCGCTCATTGTTCGGCATGAAGGTTTTTAAGCTCCATGTCGAACCGTCAGAATTCGTGAACGTTGCCATCGTCCAATGATCGGGATTTGCCAGTGTGTCCCAATCAATGGCCAAGAAACTAGTTATTTCTCGGTCTGCGGGACGCGGCGGGATCACTTCAACCGATCCACCATCGATCTTGTTAGTGATTCTAAACTCCTGATCACTCTTGTCAAAATCAACGTTCGTCAATCGTAGCTGGAAACCGTTAAAGTCAATTACGGTTTCGGTAGCGGCCAGGACCTCATCTTCGAGTGGGTCAGGATACGACTCAACGAATTGCACTTGAGGCAAGAAAATACTGCCTTCTTGTGCATACGCCACAGATCCTATCAACCCAACAATTAATAGGGCTAACAGGATTCCAACAAACTTGTGATACATCTGCATTTCTCCTTTCGAGAGAAAAAACTTCTTGTGGCACGGTGTGTGTCATCACCGAGAGCGTTTTGCCAATTCGCTTTTGGTCTGCCCAATCAAGTACAAACGTCCCGCCGTGGCGGGACTCCTTGAATAGATGAACGCAGTCCATATTTAAATAGTTACGAGTTACGAATTTCAAGTTGCGAGTTTTTAATATGTAACTCGTAATTCGCCTGCCTGTCGGCAGACAGGTAATTTACAAACTCGTAATTTAAATACACACCGCGTTCATCTAAGCCCTCCTTCGCATAAAGCTTCGGAAGGGTAAAGCAAACCTTTCGCCTCAAATTTGCAACCACAAGGGTTGCAACTACACTCATTTTCATCCAATCATGTTAAAGTGCATCCCACAATCATCCTTCACGCCTGAAAGCATATGGAATCAGGCAGAAAGAGGATAGGGGAGAAAATAATTTTTTATCAGACAAAAAAGACGCGTATGTCTTTCTCTGATAATTGGCACGAATTATATCAAGATAAAGAGAGAAATGCAAATATTATAGGCTTAGAAGTAATTACGAGTTACGAGTAAAAAGTTACGAATTTTTACAATTTTGCTACTTGTAAGAAATCGAGTTCGACCCTCCACGTCTTAGCACTCGGCTTTGCGTTTTATTCAAACACGCCTCGTGCTGCGATGTTGGCGGGTTTCGTTAGACTTTCAAGTTATAACTTAGCAACTTGAAGAAAGTCTAACTCAACAGGAGTTTCTCTTCCGAAGATAGAGACGAGGATTTCCACTTTACCTTTTTCCTCATCAATTTTCTGAACAGATCCTAAGAAGTCCGCAAACGGACCATCCACAATTTTAACTGCCTCACCGATTGAAAAGTTAGTTCTAAAGCTGGGAGCTTTCAGCTCGGTAAATTTAACAATTGCTTCGACCTCAGTATCTGAGATCGGTGTCGGCTTGGTGCCGGCACCGACAAATGCAGTGACGCCGGGTGTTGTTTTGACCAAAAGCCAGCTGTCATCATCCATAATCATTTTGACCAAAATGTAGCCGGGAAACACTTTTTCCTTAATTTCCAGCTTTTTACCGCGCCGAACCGTCATAACCGTCTTTTCCGGTACTATGATTTCGTCAAATTTATCCTTTAAACCAAGAGATTCCATCCGCTGATGCAAAGCGGCTCTCACTTTGTTCTCATGTCCTGAATACGTATGGATGACGAACCAGTTAAAATCCTTCATAGTCACTTTGTTCCTAAGAACACGGGATCAAACGGGATTTTTACGGGATAACACGGGATTTATTTATCCTGTTACATCCGGTAGTAATCCTGTTATATCCTGTGTACTTATTTTATAACGCTCTCTAGTGTTTTTGCTAACGTAATGTCTATAAGTCCGATATAAATGCCTACGGCCAGAGACACGATGATGACGAGTCCGGTCATACGGGTAACTTCTGCCCGGGTTGGCCAGGCTACTTTCTGCAGTTCACGGCGAACTTCTTTTAAAAATTTTACGGGATCCATAAACAAAAGAACACAGCAAACATCCTGCTATTTCCTGTGTGCTGGTAGTTTATCATGCTCCTCTTGACTTGTAAAGCTATACTTATAATGATTGTAGGTTGTAGGTTGTAGGTTGTAGGTTGTAGGTTGTAGGTTGTAGGGATTAGGGATTTGAAATTTAAGAGGGAAAGATTTATAGTAACACTATTCACATGACAACGAAAAAAATTAAAAAGGCTGTTATTCCAGCCGCTGGGTTCGGAACTCGATTTCTTCCCCAGACAAAGGCAATGCCGAAGGAGATGCTTCCCATTGTCGATAAGCCGGTCATTCAATACGTTGTTGAAGAGCTCGTTGATGCGGGTATTCGGGACATTATCATCGTAACTGGTTATCATAAACGGACAATAGAAGATCATTTTGACGAACCCAGCCGCGACCTTATTGAAAACCTTAAAATGGGCGGCGAAAAGAAAAAACCATTACTTGACTCTGTCAAACGGATTTCCGAAATGGCCAATTTCTGTTATGTACGGCAAAAAGGCCCCTATGGTAACGGCACACCGCTTCTTAATGTACGTCATCTTGTCGGAGATGAGCCGTTCATTTATACCTGGAGTGATGATTTCATCCTGGCAGAGCCTTCGCGATTTAAGCAACTTATCGCGATGTATGAAAAATATAACTGTAGTTGTTTAGCCTCAGTGAGGGCAAAAAGCGATGAAGATTATGACCGGTACGGATTTGCGGGAGGAAACGAAATAGAGCCGGGGGTCATCGACACAAATGTTATTGTGGAAAAACCAGGGAAGGAAAAAGCGCCGTCAGACCTGGCCAATGTTTCCGGTTATCTCTATACTCCTGACATTTTTGAATATATAGACAGAGCTTATAAAAATCTTCAAGAAGGAGAAGAACTGTATTACAATGACGCTCTTAAAATGATGCTTTCTGAAGGAAAGCGCATACTTGCCGTGGAAATAAAGGGCGGTAAATACTACGATACGGGAAATAAATTGGAATATTTAAAAACAATGGTTGAGTTTGCGCTGAAACGGAAAGATATAAATGGAGAGTTTAAAACGTACTTGAAAAGTCTAAATATTTAGAATATTGGAATATATAGTTTTACTTGCTATGCAGTCATTCCCGCGAAAGCGGGAATCTTTTTATAACAACAATGAATTGTTGGATATACATTATCACTAATAAAAGTAATTCTACTCTTTATATTGGTGTAACTTCAAATCTAGTAAAAAGAATTTATGAGCACAAAAATCACATAGTAAAGGGTTTTTCTAGTAAATACAATCTAAACAAATTGATCTATTACGAACAATATGAACAGATAGAAGAGGCGATTTTACGTGAGAAAAGATTAAAGAAATGGAATAGGAAATGAAGGAAGAATTAATCGGGAAATTTAACGAAAAATGGAATGATTGATATGAGAATATTCTATAAGAGATTCCCAATCAAGTTTGGAATGACAATAAATCTATAACGTAAATACATACTCTTCCGACGCAAACGAGTTCTCTGCAGTAACAATATCAATCTGATAATAGTATGTCTTTCCCGGTTCTAGCCCCGTAATCTGGATCTGATGAGCCGTTGCTAGTTCATCAGAGATTGGCAAGTTTGTTTTACCAAATGGTTTTTCATACCAGAATAGTAAGCTCGTTCGTGCCGGTTCTGTGGTGGTAAAAATTATGGTTGCACTCGTCGTATCTGCTCCGACGATAACCGTGGGTGTTGTGAGGACATCACGCGCACGCGTCTCTGTGTAGGTACCCTTTTTGACCTGTTCGACGGTAATGAACGTAACACCCGTCAGAGTTATTAATAATGCAATAGGTATAAGAACTGCTGAAAGAGAAGGAAGGGGAAGTTTCCATGCTCTGTAATAATTGAGTTTTGCCTCTTGCGCCTCTTTAAATTGTGTTAAATTGTCTGTGTCAAACCACGTTCCTCGACAGTCCGGGCATCTCAGAACATGGACGTCATCGGGAACCGCTTCCCCAAAAAAGCGCCGCAGCGATGCGCCGCAGCGGGGACACGTATTAGATCCTTCTCCATACGCATGGGTAGCATGAGACGACGTCTCCTCAACGAGATCTTTTGTTGCACCTTTTGACAACCGATTGACCTCGCCCTGATCGAAAAAAATGCCGCCGCAGTTTGCGCAATAATCAACTTCGAATCTGCCGGCACCGACGGTGTTAATGCTTTTTTTTGTTAATTGTTTGCCACAAGTGGGACAAGGATACATAAAAATAATCTATGTGTCATTCCCCCGCCGGCCGGCGGGGGAATCACTATTTAATATACAAAGATTCCCAATCGAGTTAGGAATGACAAGACTTCTTCCAGTTTAGATGAAATATCATTTCTTTTCAAGGCCGTGATTTGTAACTATTCAGTTTTTCCCAATGTCATTCCCGCGGAAGCGGGAATCCATCTAATAGTTTATATAGATTCCCATTTTCATGGGAATGACAAAGATGTTACTGAAAACAATTAAATAGTTACCGTGATTTGACAAGAGGTTATTACTATGTTTAGACTTAAGGTTTACCACATTCATGTAAACTGAACGTGGTTTACCACATTCAGCGCGCCTGTACGCATGAACGTGGTTACGCTCATGAAAACTGCCCAATTTATCGTTTGTGTATGTTATCTATTTCTCATATCTCAATGGCATGGGTTGAATTTTGTACATGCTCAGGAATCTGAGCTGATCATACAATTTGCACCGGGAACATCTCCGTATGAGTTGCAGAAGCAAGTTACTGAAAGAAAAGATAGAGAAAAGTCGCCGTTGGGGAAAGTAAAACTTATATTGGGAGATATGACGTTGCAATTTTTGAACAAGCTTACTCCTGAAGAAAAGTTGGCACGACTAAAACAAATCGACGAACAAGCAGGAGTGTTGATGAGTGAACGGTTATTTAACGATACTTATGCAGAGGACATATATCTTGTACGACTCAAGGCAAATTGGTCGGTTAAACAGGCAGAAATACTCTACAGTTCAATTCCTGAAATTATTTTTGCTGAAGAAAATTCATATTACACAGTATCCTTATAAAATACTACGCACTTACGTACGTAGTATTTTCCACGCTCTGTGCGCTTCGCGTCTATTTTTATCGCTACTCCGCCAGCTGGCGGATTCGCTATCTTGTGATAAAAAGACAGATTAAGAATATGACTTAATAAGTAGCGGGACCCGGGATAATACGATAGACAATTCCTCCACAAGCAGCACTTGAATACCAGCCGAATCTGCCACCTGTCCCATCACTGTTATCAATAAGCTCGTCGAGAATAGGAATAAGTTGATTATACCTCCCTGCGTCGGCTGGCAGATAGGTTAAGAAAATATACACGCCGGAAGCATCTTCGTCATTGTCATACGTATATTGTCTTCTCCACGGGTCAAGAGGAATATCTTCCAGATACGGGCCATTCCATCTAGGATTGGGAGCGGTTTCATCATCAAGTTCATGATTATTAAATAAATTTGTATTTTGCATTAAGGGCTCATCATCGCAGTACCCGGGGGGATTTGGGGGGTATTCATTCTCTTTGGGATACTGATGGTGTGTATCAGCTCTCCATGTCACCCACGCTGTTTCAATCTGCCTGAAATCACTTGCAATCCGTGTTGCCTGAGCACGCCGCAAAACATTTAAACCGCCAATTGTCGTGGCCGCTACCAAAATGGCAATAATTGAAACCACGACCATCAGCTCCGAAAGGGTGAAGCCACAGTTCGTATTAAATTTATGTATTTTCATAATCTGCACAATGATTTCTAAAACTAATCAAGTGACTGGATAAGGACTTGAACATATCGATTATTACACCCATCAACATCTATTTGTTCATCAATAAAATATTGTTCATCTACTGCAGGAATGGAGTTTGCACCTGTGTCGGCCATCGGCTGAATTCCTATATATATGCCGTGAGGATGACAAGCCGATGGTGTCGGCCAATAATTATAATCATACAGTCCTTTCCAGGGAGTAAATTGTGGAAAATGTTCAATATACGGCCCGTTCCACCTTTCATTTACTATATCTTGCCAATTCGATGGAAGACCAGCATCATTAGTCCAAATGCCACCTCCCGGTCCGGGATAGAAACCGTATGGATTATTAGGAAGTGGTTGAGTAAGTCCTGGATCTATACCTGACCATACATCCGGTGGAAAGAAACCCATATCGATCTGATACTGTAAAACACCGTGGATTAAAGCTTGTACATCATCTCGGGCTCGAACCCTCCGGGCGTGCTGGCTAATATTTATTGCACCCATGATAGATGCCGATGTTAAAACGGCAATAATGGATACAACGACGATAAGTTCAGTGAAGGTAAACCCTCCGATTCGGAGGGTAAAACCACAATTTGCGATACGAATGATGCGATTTTTCATACGAATGATGCGAATAACACTATTTTCATTCTGACACGCAGAGATTGGTGTTGTCAATCGCTCTTCCTCCCATACCTCTCTCTCGACACCCGTACTACTTTATCCCGGTTGCTATTGTGATTGCTGGGCAAGGGAAGAGAATGGGCATAAAACGGTGATGACGTAAGTCCATCGATGGCCATTTTGAGAAGCATCTGATAATTTCCCAGGTTAACAAAATCTTCTGATTCATATGTTTTTCCATATTCAAATGAAAGCGACTTGGCATCCTCTGCCCCAACGAGGAAACTCACAATTGAGCCGACATTCCCGAAGATAGCTTTTTGTACTTCTTTGTCCACTTGACCGACGTATTGATTGGCAAGGATTAAGTCGAGTCGATACTTGCGGGCTTCAGACAGTATTTTCAAAAATGACTGCGTGGCAAAATTCTGAAATTCATCAACATACAGATAAAAATCGGTCCGCTCTTCTTCTTTTTGATAGACGCGCGACATGGCGGACAACTGCATTTTAGTAATAAACATGGCTCCCAACAGTGCGGCGTTATCTTCCCCGAGTTTGCCTTGAGATAAATTGGCAATAATGATTTTTCGCTCATCCATCATTTGTCGAAAATCAATCGTTGATTTCGGATGGCCGATGATATTTCGGATCATCGGACTCGTGACAAACTGCCCCACTTTATTTTGAATAGGAGCAATTGCTTCAGATCGCAGACGGTCACTCATCTGTGCATACTCACGATTCCAGAAATTGAGAAGTACTTTATCTTCAAGTTTGTCAACAATTTTTCTTCTGAATTTCTCATCAGCCAGGAGCGGGGGAATATCGGCAATCGTCGCATCTTGTACATTGGTTAACGTTAATAACGCATTCCTCAGCATATATTCAAGTCGCGGCCCCCAGGAATAGTGATAGAGTTTATAAAAAATAGAAACAATGCCCGAAACGACGAGTTCAGCCTGCGTCTTATCGACATTTTGCGGAAGTTCCAACGGATTTAAGTGAAAGGGAAACTGGGTATCTGAAGGATCAAGATAGGCTACGTCGTTAATTCTGCTTTTGGGCACATAGTTTAAGAGTATTTCGCTTAAATCACCGTGCGGATCAATGACGGCCAATCCCTCACCGTTTCGCATATCATTAATTGCCATATTGGCAATAAGTGTTGTTTTTCCCGTTCCCGTTTTACCGATAATATACATGTGGCGGCGCCGGTCATTTCGCTTGATACCAAACGTCGTCAATTTGTTTTTATATTCCGTGCGGCCGAAGAAATTGATTTCTGTTGTAGCTGCAGGGCTTGGTTCCACTGAGTCACCACGAAGTGTCCCTGCCAAATGAGAGGCGACCACAAGGGTCGCAGCTACATTTTTAACCGGCAGGTTCTCAGGAGCCTCTGAAATGACCTGTCCGCCCCATGAAATATTTTTAATTGCTTTCAGTTTTTCTCCGGGAAGATGAAAAAGCGTTGCTAACTCATCCGTATTCAATACCTGAAATTTTGGCGCCGGATTGGGAAGTCTTCCTCGTATTGCCGTAAGAAGTGTGTTCCCGCCGAATAAGCCAGGTTTCTTCAGTGACAAACTATTCCCGTCGCCCCGGGAAAATACGCCAAATGAACCGGAAAGATCGCTCCGCAATGACTCTGACTTTAATTTGGAAGCAGCGCCGATTAGGACCCGCATACTCGTTTTTAATCCATTGTTCGCAATTTTTTCTTGTATTAAACGTTCATTGGGAATCGGCCGCCGGTGTTTCGTGACCGTGTCAGTAATTCCCCGTTCGACTAAACTTCGCGCACCATTTCGCCAAGCGTTTCCCGCGGGCGTGAGCATGAGCTGTACCATTCCGGTTTCTCCTTCATCTAGCTTTGAAAGAATACCGAGAACACTGGCTAACGGATCAGCATCTTTGAGCGCTTTATACGTGTTGAGCGGATAGTAATAAGGGTAGGAAAGTACCAACTGACCGTAGCTGAGAAAGGGAGGTTTAAAAATGTGTTCAAAATATTCACCGACTACTTCTACGCGCGCTTTCGGATAAAACGAGGTAATTTGGCTTTGAAAGTATGATTTCAAATGATTTTCGGCAATGACATAAAAATATATCTGCTGGTTGTACGCGGCAATCTCAAGTCCCAGTACATTAGTTCGATGACCCATCAATCGCTTAAGGAAGGATGGGGGAGACTGATTTGCAAAATTTGCCATGATCTGGGCAAAGGTAGAAATGGGAGCCTCGTCTGATTTGAGATTTTTGAGTTCAAAAATGATCATATCTCTTATGATATCATTTATCGGGCTGGTTTGGTAAAATAAGGTGGATTGCCGGGGTAACTCCCGCCTTCACTCACGTTCGACTCGTGGTCTACGTCCACGCAGCCGAAGTGTTCGTTACGGCGGGCAAGCAGTGGTAGACCTGCCCGCATTGCTCTCGCCCGAAACGCTTCGCGTAACGATGCGAGCGGGACGCAAAGCGTTGCAGGCGGGGTAGCTGTTTTGACACTGCACTCTTTTCCGTGAAGCGGATTAGAGTGCGTGATCCCGTAAATTTAAGCCGCCTTAGCTCAGGGGTTAGAGCATCTGTTTTGTAAACAGAGGGTCCTCGGTTCGAATCCGAGAGGCGGCTCAATACTTGTGTCAATCCTCCCTTGCCACCATGGCTTTCGCTCTGGCATTTCTTATGGAAATTTGGTTTAATGATAGTAGACATTTCTGAAAGAAATGTCTAATTGCTATGCGTAAAATATTTCGCTCTTCCAAACGGCCACTTCTGGTTTTCTTCCTTATTTTCTCTCTTTTGTTTCAGCAGGTAGGCATGGTGTATGCGGCAAGCAGCCCTTGGACACAAACCGACTGGAGCGGCGAAAGTACTCTTTTGATTACAAAGTAGTAGAATTAAATTATGGCAGAAATTACCAAAATCGCTATTTTTAAAGGTCAAAAAATCCGTCGCCATTGGGATGAAAAGCAAGAGAAGTGGTACTTCTCGGTGGTGGATATTGTCCAAGTATTGGAACAAATTAGCAGAAAGACTTCGGATTGATGGCGCTCTTTCTGCTTCCTCTTACTGCTCAAGCCGCGCTTCTGTCAGTGGACACATACACCATGCAAATAGTTTTCACCTTCGTAAAAAGCTTGCACTGTGGAAATGATCAGACAGTATACGGAATAAAAATAATAAGGGACATGTGATAGACTATAGAAATTATTCCTATGCATATTTTCCTTGATGAAAGTGGAACATTAACAAAAAGTGACGGGACATACTTCATTGTCGGTTCATTTACTGTCGGTGATCCTCGAAGGATAGCAAAAGCCTTTCGAAAATGGCAACAAAATAAATTTCCCAGAAGGTTAAAAAGAGAATCAGAAGTAAAATTCAATAATACCAGTCTTGATGATATATTGCGTTTTAAAACACTCCAGTTATTGGTGAAACAGGATATCCGCATTTTTTATACATTTCTAAAGAAGCGTAATATTCCAGAAGAGTATATGAAGAAGGGAAAAGTCGTTGAGACAGGCCTGTTGTATGCTGAAGTGGTAGCATCAACTCTTGAACTGTATCCGACACCGTCTGAAAATGAGTTTCGGGTTATTCGTGATCAGCGTACCTTAAAAGGCGTTAATGTAAAACGATTTGGAGAAATTCTCACTGTTCGATTATTACCGAATCTTCCTGCAAAAGTATTGTTTCAAGTGCAAGCTGTTGATTCAACAACAAGCCCGCTTGTACAGGTGGCTGATTGGATTTGTGGAGCATTAGCACGGTATCGTGAGGAAAAACCGTTTGGTGAGGAATTCTATAGTGTGCTGAAAGGGAATATTGTGGAAGAAAAGGAACTGTTCTCAGATAAATGGACAAAGCTTTTGAAAGAATAAAAAAAGGAGCGGCAGTGCTAAGAGTGGTGTTCCTGGACTCATTCTGAACCTTCGGCTCAGGAGCATCCAGGCACTCATTAGTTTATTATTACCAGCTCCATTGTTACTATACCATACGTGTCAATAGTCTTCAAGCGTAAACGAACTCTTTCCAGCATATCACATCCCTTGATTTTATCCGTAAATTTTCGTATTCTGTTACTGTGACTCGTTTACGAGTTTTTTTTACATGAAAAAAATTGCAAGAAAACTTATCTCATCGCTTTGTATAACTCTGCTTCTTGTTCAGTCCCTTGCGACCCCTTTCTTAGTTTCACCTGTTTATGCCGCAACATCCCCTTGGACGCAAACTGATTGGTCGGGCGGAAGCGGACAAACAAGCTGGTCGGATAATACAAAATTTGATTCCTCATCAAGCGTCACCACCTCAACTGCCGGGCAAGCAACACTCACAAACACCGAAGAATTTACGAATACCGGCTTTGAGACCGACATGAGTGGATGGACAGCGAGTACTGCTAACTTTTTATTGCAAGACGAATTTACCACCACTGCATCAGCGCCGTTAACCTCGCCGCGCACGGCAGAGCCAGGACCGGGAACGCTAACGATTACGGACACGACAAATAAGCTTAGTATTTTGAACTCAAAAGCTGTGTTCAACCTGAATACATTTGGCGACCCTGCTCTATGGTCAACGACTTCATTTACTCGTACTGCGGGTAGAGCATCCATATCAAAAGTTGTCTTATCAACAACTGATATGCGAGGACAATACGGTTTCGATACCAACCAGTCTGGAGGGTCTGGTGGTGGTGCATATTTACTAGATAACGCTACTATATCTATTTTATCTCCTTCTCAGATTAACGTAGGATTGTTTACAACCCAATCGGATGCCTTTTTGAGTATTGCCAGGACTTCGGGCTATATATATATTTCTCGCACGAATGGTGTTTGGTCATTGGATTGGGTCGATAAAGCAATAACTACCACTCCTATATATGCTTATGTAAGTGGCCCTAATTTCCGAAGCGGTTTTTCACTCGACTTTCTTCGTGTCACCGACCTCCCAGCTCCATTTACCGACGACTACGGCATCGCCACGCAACGGTTGGCCGGAGCACGTAGTAATGGTGACACATTTACACATGAGGCGAATGCAGTCATTGAATTTACGGCGACGGCTGTGCCGACTGGCGGTGTTCTGTGGATGGAGTTTAGAAAACAGTCAAATGGCAATAATTGGGTTACTTCAATCAATGCGGCAAGAGATTTGACTCTTTTTGAGAATGTAAATGGAACACTGACGCAACGTGGATCAGCAGCGGCAGTTGTGCAAAACGGACATAGGGTTGTTGTTGTCGCTGATGGCACAACTATCAGAGGCTATAGTAATAATGTACTTCGATGGACATACTCCAGTGCAAGTAATTTTTCAACATCTACAGAGGGGACTATGGGTATTACTGGAACTGGCGGCGCAGTTAGTGACATCGTTACTTGGCCACGAACCTTAAGTGGCAGTGCGGCAACTGCCCTAGACACTGTATCAGCAGACAATACCATCACCGTAAGTCAATCAACTGCCCAAGCACATAGTGGTACGAACAGCGCAAAAGTAATAGCCTCAAATGGAGCTCAGGCTTTTACCTCTTCTGTAAATGTGGGTGATACTAATACCTATAACTTATCAGCTTATGCAAGAACTGATGGCTCTGCCGTAACATCGGCGGATGCTGAGCTTTATTATAATGGTTCAACAGTCTCAACGACATATACATCAGTTGGAAGCGGTTGGTATCAATTAACCGGAACGGTAACTGGCGCAAATGCTTCACGAGACTATGGAGTACAGGTAAAAGCGGGCAAGACAGTATATCTTGATGACATGAGTTTAAATAGTTACGCCTCGTCTGGTACTGTAACCTCTTCAATTTTTGATACAGAATTCACCAGTGGTTCTGCATGGGGAACATTAACCTATACTTCTTCTGGTTCTACAGTAGCAGTCAAAGCGAGAACGTCTAATAGTTCTTCCATGACGGGAGCTACAGATTTTTCTAGTTGTACCGCTATAACAAGTGCCTCTGATATTTCAAGCAATTCGTGCGTAACAGACGGACACAAGTATATTCAATATCAATTAGCTTTATCTACCAGCGATACTTCATCAACCCCAACATTTTCTGACATTTCTACAACTTTTGCTGTTTACGATTCGGATGCCCCGAGTATATCACTTACCGCGCTTTCACCTGATTCAAATAATGACAACACTCCGACCCTTTCGGGAACTGCTACCGACTCAATTGGAACTGTAAGTAATGTCCAATTTCAGATGGATGCAACATCCGGCTCGTGGACGGCGTGTACTGCAACGGATGCGGCATTTGATGAGGCGAGTGAAACATTTAGTTGTACCGCCGCTACTCTAACTGACGGTTCCCACACCATGTATGTTCGGGTTACTGATTCAAACTCAAATACTACCAGTAATGCCAGCGCTTCAACAGATACTTTTACAATAGACGCAACAGCTCCTGCGAGTATTGATCTAGATTCACCAGGAAATAATAGCTACACTAATTCCGAGAGGCCAACTTTTAAGTGGAAAGCAACGACTGATGCAACAGCAGGGTTATCTAAATATGTGTTAGAAATAGATAACCCTTCAATTGGTTCGGGACAGCCATCAGGAGATTTCACCATTGATGATATTCCCACCAGTAGAACCACCGATTACGAAACCAATAGATACGTCATTCACTACGAAAACTTTTCTGATTCTGATGCAACCAATAATTACATTTCAGTCTATACCAAGTCTTCAAGCGAATGGAGTACCGATAGTACCTCCGGCCAAAATGACGGGAAAGTGAGGGAAGGGAAAGTAAGCTGGAAAGTAAAAGCCAGAGATAATGCCGGAAATGAAACTTCATCTTCCCGGACTTTGTTTGTGGACAGAACTAATCCCAAAATGAAGTTTACCCAGGTAAATGATTATGTCATTCCCGCGGAAGAGGGAATCCAGACTGGATCCCCGATCAGGTCGGGGATGACAACGAACGACAAAACACCAACTATCTATGGAAAAATCACTGATTCACTTGTCGGTGGAGATTCTTCCCAAACCCAAGATGACAACGGGCCAAAAGTTGCTTCAGGTCCAAAGCAAGTTGATATCAAAGTTGAGAAAAAAGAAGGATTAACGTATAAACTCCATACCCTCTATACCATAAACATGGACACTTCGACAAGCTCAGTGCAAGCTAAGCCTTGGTATACCTGTGACAGTAAGGAAGTGACGGACAACTCTAAGCAGAAATGTGACAAATATCTACCATTTGACTATACCGTCAAAGACAATCTTGAATTAGGATCTTATAAAATAACCATCACCGGTAAAGATAAAGCTGACAATTCATCATCTGAAACGTCATTTACCTTAAATATCTCTACACTCTCTGAAGTTATCACACCCCAAGAGGAAGAGATAATTGATGAGGAGATCCTGAAACGAGTTCAGGATGACGACATCACTAAGGAAGAAGGAGAGCAGATCAAAGAGGAACTGGAGATAACCAAACCAACAGAAGAAGTACCTATATCTGCCTTAGAAAAAGCCACCTCTGTCATTCCCGATCTAATCGGGAATCTATATAAATCAGGAACTGCATGGATTCCCACTTTCGTGGGAATGACAAAGGAGGTAGCAACCGGTATTGGAAACGGAGTAAAAACAGTTGCAAGTACAGTATGGTCTGGAATAACCTTTACCGGAGGAAAGATTACCCAAGGCGCCACAGCTCTCGGCAAGACAACACAAACCATGTTAGCAACCGTTGGACAAAGTATAAGCAACACAGCTACATCAATCGGTGAGGGATATAACCAACTAGCCAATAACGCCCCAGGAGTCGCAAAGACCATTTTGACTGGAATAGGAAATGGAGTGTCTACAACAACTAACTTTATTGCCAGTGCCACAAGTACAGTAGCAACTACCACAGTTACGATTGCTCAAAATACCGGAAAGACTATTGCAAGTGCAACAAATGCTGTCGTTACTACCACAACTACTGTTACCAAGAATACTGGCTCGACAATTGCTAACGTAACCAAAAACACAGTTGACACATCAAAAGAAGGCATTGCCAATGTGGCATTCTTTGTCGGAGAAAAAACACAGAACGTTTCCGATACCGCCGGCTTTTCCATTGTGAAGTTTGGATATGTATTTGTTGACGAACCGACCACGATTTCTGATGTGCAAGTAGCCACTCTCTCCTCAACTTCAGTCAAAGTTTCTTGGGAAACAAATCATCCTGCAAATGGTAAGGTCAACTGGGGTTATGAAGATGGAATCTACGAATTTGAAGACCAGACAGACAAGAGAACCACCCGCCATGAATTCGTCCTCACTAATCTAAAGCCAGACACAGAGTACCATTATGAAGTGATGAGCCATAACAAAAATTATGTGTATGATGCGAATCGGAAATTTAGGACACCTACTGCTCTATGAAACAACTCAAGATCGATTCTGTACGGAAATATTTTTCTTCGTCTCCAATTATTCTATTACTTGTTTTATTGCTTCTCAGCAGTATAGGTGCGTTGTTTTACTTTTTTACCCCTGCAAGTCGTATACAGTCAAACCCACTACTCAAAGTCGGAAATGAGACGTTATATACAGAAGATGCACACTATAAGAAAACAAAAATTCCTACGCTGAGCGATGAAAAAGTGAGAGATATGATTATTCAGGAGTCGATCATTCTCCAAAGTGGAGAGAAGAGAGGATATGTCGTGTTAGATTCTTCTGTTTTTGACCATACATTTAAAGACATGACCAGACGTGAAGCGCTTCTTGATGAGGTGAAAAAGAAATATGAAGCATCCCGGGAAGAAACGGTGTCGGGAACCGTGGTAACCGTATGGTTTTCACATCCAGGGGTAGCCAGCACAGAATATGCTCAGCGCAAAACAAAAGCCTATGACATAATCAAACCGTATTATGATGCCGTAGCAAATCATACGATGTCTCTTGAAGAGGCAGCCGAAAAACTTCGTATGAATAAAGAACTTGCCGTACTTGATCCTGCTTACGAAACGAACACGTCATTCTCGTTTCGTGATAAGCCAGTAACGGTACAGATCGTATCCGACACTGAATTTGATCAACGGTTGAAAGAACTGCCTTTACAGACGCTGAGCGATCTTTCTATTGGTCGTGTAGCACTCGGCAATGGTACGATGGTTGAGGCCGTTTATATGTTTGGTTTGTTAACAGATCGAAAACAAATAAAACCGATGGCTTTTGAAGATTGGATAGCGTCTGACCAGAGTAGCTATCCCGTTGAATTATATATAAATTCGAGATATGAATAAAATACTCTTTGTTGGTAGCCTATTACTTATTTTTTTCATTCCACACGATGCACTTGCTCAATCCTGTAATATTCCTTCTTCGTGTGCGCCAGGGGAGGCTAATCAATGCCAAAATGTCATACAACCATTCCCGTGTTGGAATGGGGACGAAGGGGTTATCATAAACCAAATCACGGCAGATGATGCGGGATTACTCGGTACAAAAAAAGAAGACACAGAGAAAAACGAAATTGAGACAGCGTGCGGAGCAGAAGGACACGGTCTTAAAAAACAGGTATTTCCTCTTTGTCGGGATGAACTGATTATGCAAAGCCCTGACCCGTCAGAATTGGTAAAAGGTTTTTGGTGGCGCATGCACGATCATGAAGATGATTTAACTTATGAACTCTTTACGTGCCAGGAGCCGCTCGTGAATGGTAATTGTCCTAACTGGAATCGAGTGCAGAGTGGTGATATAGATACCTCAGGAGACAACTGCGGTTATACCTGTTCAGGCAATGACGAATTGCATGCACCCTATGGATCGGGCGATCAAGGATGCCAATCATCTTATCCTGATGCGAAATATTGCCAGGATCAAGATCGTTTAGATTGGCCGTGTGCCATTTCATACGATGAACATGTATGGAATACTCCGAGTTGTGGAGGTCAAATCGTTACGGCGTTTAAATTAACATTTGGTGGTGAAAACGGACACGTCCACATTACCGATGCGGTATGGGTATATGATGCTCCCTCCTGTACGATACAGGGAATGAAGGTGCCCGGAGCAAACTTTGAATATGCCTCACAGGAAGTCACATTGAAAGATGCTGATGGTATGGTGCTCGAAAAAACAACTTCTCAACCATACTTTTTCACCAATCTTCCTGCTGATAGACAATATACCGTTGAAGCCGCTGGAATTGATCTCTTAGGTTCAACTCTTTGTATAAACGATATAAATTGCCACAGCGCCCGTGCGGACAACTCTGCATACAATTCGGGAAGCAGCCGTGTGGTGGTCAATTGCCCTGCAGATGGCTATGCCGATCTGTGGTGGCACTATGGTGCGTTAATAACGCCAACGCCGCCTGATACACCAACTCCTCCCGTACAAAAATCCTGCGGTGCTCTCTGCAGCCCGGTAAATCAAATTGATCCTACCTGTATTTCAAATTTCTGCAATGCCGTAGGGGTTTGTGCCGATCAAGATCCAATAGGATGTGCAACAAATGGAACATGTGTCTGTCCATTCTCCACACCAACGCCAACACTCATTCCAGCCGGGGGAGCTGGTCATCCCTATTGTCCCCGATAAATATTCCGGAGCAACTGGATGATACGTTCAAACCGAGATTTTCACATCCCGGACAATATCTCCGTCATATGTATACATCGCGTATATAATCGGTAAAAACAATACTCCAAGGGACACGTAAGTCTGAGACGATTGGTTCAATATCTCAAAATACCAATGTATTAATACATTGATACATACTATTGCAATGAAATGATTTGAATCATTTTACTACGTACGGTGCTTAAAGCCACGGACTTTAGCTTTTAAAAAGCTACGTGCTTCAGCACGTACGTAGTTTACTAGTTTGCTATACCACTCGCAAATGGATTTGCTCGAGTATATACCCCTCTAAACTGCTTTGATCCCGCCTTGGGGCGGGACAAACCAGCGTAAGACGGGTATACAGGTATTTCGTATAATTACGATAAGATATGAATTCAAGCTATACCATTGCCGGAACTGTAATGCAAGGGAAAAGGCGGGGAAAAGAATTAGGTTATCCGACGGCAAACATACCATTGACTGAAGATATTCTTTCAGGCATTTATATTTCTATAACACAAATTGACAGCAAGGAATACCAATCGATCACCTTTATCGGCGCCGCAGAAACGTTTAATAAAAAAGATAGAAAAGCTGAAACGCACATTTTCAATTAAGGTGAAATTACTAAATAAGATAAGGGAGAGTAAACGTTTCGAAACAGTAGATGCATTGATTGAGCAAATAGAAAGAGATATAAAAGAAGCGAAAGATTTTTTCAATCGAGAGAGTTGTCACTGACACACAAAAACATAGCAACCATTGTTATCTTCAACCAGCTTCATTTTTAAACCTTCGGGACATTTTTTATTTTCAGGAAGTCTCTGGGGAGGGCACGTACTGGCGGCTCCTGCCCCTGAATTGAAGTTAGTTTCTTTGAGTAACGCAACAATGCCAACACCAATGGCAGTCAAAAAAAATAATACTATAAATAGTACGATGTAGCGGTTCATATGGGTGCCATTAAATTACTGTGTTAAATATAACACTTTATCGTTGGCACGTATACATCCATCTTTATTGATGTCAAATTTGACATTGTAACCTGAATCACCTGAGCAGGTACCCAATACTGAATCGGGGAACTCTACGGCCGGCGCACTTTTTACCGGAATTACAAAGGGGCTGCCCAAGTTGTCATACGTAATATTTCTGATTTTTATAAAAAAGTGATATTCAACTTCTGGGTCAAGGATAATTGAGGTTTTGACTTCATGATTATCAGTCTCTTGCGATTCGGCACCGCAGAGTGCAAAAGGGCCGTCAGGGTATTGTGAGCATTCGACACTAGCCAGAACCGGTTGATTGGTGGTGAATTTAATCACGGCTGCAGTTGGAGAACTGCGGTCGATTTCAATATTTTGAGGAATCAGATCTTCGTCTGCCGAAGCGAAATATGTGCGGGCTACGAGATAACCGCCGACAACAAGTAACGCAAGTATAATACCACCGGCAAATAAAAGAAGTACTTGTTTCATTTAATAAAGTTACGAATTACGAGCAAATGCAAATTCTCTTAATATTCTTCGAACGAAGTGAGAAGTTCTCAGCTTCGCTTCGAACAATAGTCTAAGCGCATAACTTACAAATTCGTAATTTTTAATTGTTTAGCTAAACTTTCAATATCATTTTACTACCTATTCCTAATATCAACAATAACATACCGAGACTCACGACACTTATTGTTACTTCACCCGATCCCGAAGGCGGCATGGTTGCGGTGGGTGTTGGGGTAAATGCTGCGGGTACAAGAGGGGTAGGAGTGGGTGTTCCTATCGTACCAGAACCAACCGTATATCTTCCATTCGTCAGTGCCGTACAAACGACGATGTCGGTAGCATTTTTGTCACTCTTGCTGATATTGGTATCAGATGTTTTACCGGGTGTACAATCAAATATCACATCACTTACTCCGGGACTGACGCCTTTAAACGTCATGGTTGCAACCGTACCGGTACCTGAACGGGTATCGATTGATTCTATTACCGAAGCTCCAATATAAATTTCACCGGGGGATATGTTTTGAAATAAATCAGGAAAAAAAGGGCTGGAACCGTGATCTCCTTCTTCTATACTGACGACGGAAAGAATCGAACTATCAAACGTCATCACGGCGTCGGTAGATGTTGTTGATTCTCCTTCTGTATCGATGCGGAGAAGTACGTCAAATGTATCGCCGGTGGGTATTGATTGAGTAGCCGGATCGAGTGATAGAGTAGCGGCATACGTACTCCGAGAAGCCAAAAAAAATAAGACTACTGTTATGCCAAAACTGATGAACTTTTGTTGTTTCATGATAAAA
>Ga0209211_10002176_pt1 | contig 34476 bp, 27 predicted proteins | sample RifGroA2_FD_183992 | JGI IMG/M metagenome (GOLD analysis project Ga0209211, IMG submission 183992) | Groundwater microbial communities from Rifle, Colorado, USA - Groundwater A2 (SPAdes) (version 2) | ecosystem: Environmental > Aquatic > Deep subsurface > Groundwater | place: Rifle, Colorado... | reverse complement strand
TAGACTACAGCCAGTACGAAAGCCTGCACGGCCTGCTGGTTCAGGCGGAGTCCATGAGCAACGAACAAACCAAGATTATCGTCAAATGGGACAAGATCAGGGATGGCGACAAACCGTCCTACAACCGTTTCTACGGGCCCCAGTTCCTGCTGCAAATCAGCGGCAGCGGCCTGGTCGCGCCTTCGGGGATGTTTTTTAATTCACGCTATTCCAAACTCCATATCGGCAATTTCACCGAGGAGCGGTTCATCGACATCTGGAAATCCGAACGCTACTGGCGAGCCATGAATTACCTGGCTTCTCCCGCTTTCGATGCCCAGACCATGATGGGCACACTGCCGATCCAGCACTATGTGAGCGTGGCGCTCGACAATCACGCCAAAGGCATAGCGCGAATACAGCCGGGCATCGGGCAAAAACCGCTGCATGTCAATTTCTTGTGAGCAATCAATCGTGCGCGCGTCTGGTAATCTGTCTGTTCCTGCGCGCCGATATTGAGCTGGCAGACAGATCATGACTCCAACCATCGCGGTCGTCATACCTAACCGTAACGATTCGGCGTACCTCGTGAAATGTCTTGACTCGGTTCTGTCCCAGGACGTGCCACCTGACCAGATCATTGTCGTAGATGACCAATCCACGGATGACAGTCTGGAGGTCATCCAAAAAAAACTTTTCAATGTCGCCGGGGCAAGAATAGTCGTTAACCCAACTTGCCTTGGCACCATGGGAGCCCTTAACGAGGGTCTCAAAAATGCCACCAGCGAGTATGTGCTTTTTCTGTCCTCGAACGATTATTTAGAAAATGGAATTTTCGAACGCGCTAAATCCTGCATCGCTGCTGCCGGCTCACCCGGAGTCTGGTCTGCGATGGTCTGGGTGGTGGATGAGAGCGGAAACCATCTGCATTTGTATCCATCGCCGGTTGTCGCCCTTACCGATACATTCTTCCCACCAGATAAATGTATACGTCTTGCAAAAACAGTCGGGCATTGGTTTACCGGAACAACCTTGATTTATCATCGTGACACATTAAAGAAGATCGGCGGGTTCGATATTGCCTACTGCGGAATGGGCGATTTGCTGGCGGCGCTGACCGTTGCGAGCCTCAAGGGTGCCGCTTTCTCGCCGGAACCGCTCGGCGTGATGAGGCAACATGAAGGAGGGCTGATGTGGCGCACGATAACCGACCTTCCGGGACTGGATGTCATCCTGGCAAAGATGGAGAACAGCGGTTCCAAATTGTCACCCGCATTGTTCACCGCCGAATTCTGCGACGTAATGAAACGTCGAATTCGTTTTACTGCCATCAGAGCTTCCCATAACAATGAATGGCTAACTCATGCCGGCTCTTGGCAGGGATATCGGTATCGGCTGTTGAGTAAGGTAAGCCGCCTTTTTGGCAAATACAGAAAACTGCAGTTGACCTTCGCCTTTCTGTTGCTCAGACCGCCACTCGACCTGATAGCCATCATCTGGTATCGGTTCCTTGGAAGATTTTTTGTACTGTTACGAAGGTGCTGGTAGAAACCAGGATTTAGCTCAATCGCATGCACGTAGAATTCTTGCTTCCTGAATCAGATATTCGGCGATAGCGCTTTGTGAGCCGGGCCAACTGCCGGGAACATGCGCAAGCGAAGCCAGCGTTTCTCGAACAGTCTGCTCTAACGGGCGAAATACAAGCCCTGCACGCTTTGCCTGCTCGATGGAAACCTCGTAGATTCCACGAAGAGACTCGGGTGGATCGGCCCAGTCTGCCAGACCCAGCCATCGCTTTCCTCCAATCCCGCGAAGTCGATCCACGTCAATGCGCCGGATAGTTGAGCTACCGCCTGCCGCACTTACAATACGATCAATCAGGTCGCTCGCGCATTCGCGATGATCCGGGCCGGTAACATTGAATATTCCCGTGAGGCGTTTTTCGATGAGGGCGATAATCCAAGCTGCCAGATCTCTTACATCAATGAGTTGCCATGCCCTGGTTCCCGATTCCGGGATGAGCATGATGCCGCCCATGGAAGCTCGCTTTATCCAAGTAGGAAAACGCTCGCTTCGATCACGCGGCCCCACCAGGTAACCTGGACGGAGAATGGTTGCGCGTTCTGAAAATACCCGCAACACTTCTTGTTCGCATATCGCCTTGAGGGTGCCATAAGTCAGCTCATTCAGCGGCGGATTACCGGTAAAGCTGCCATGCGCAGAAGGAGCATCCTCACAGATGCCAGGTTTTGATAAATCGGCGTACTGCAACACGCTGGATATGAAAACGTACTGCCCGGCATGTGAGGCAAGACATTGAGCTGCACTGGCCACGTGAATAGGAAAATATCCGCTGCAATCAACGACGGCATCCCACTGGCCGTCGCGTAATTCGGCATGATCGCCACGCCGGTCTCCAATGATCGTGGCGACGCCCTTGGGAAGATCAGCCCGCTCCCGTCCTCGGCGGAAGGTTGTCACGTGATGGCCTGCGTTTAACGCAGCATCGACGAGATGTCGTCCCAGGAAAACTGTTCCACCCAAAATCAGTATTCGCATGATTATCAGTATATCCTTATTTTTCCGTTAGTTAGGCCGCTGAATGCCAATTAAATAAGCATGTTGCTCATAAGTAATGCTGTTTACGGTCAGCGTCAACAATTTCCAGTTGAAAATCAGCTAAAATTATTCATTAGCACCACCGACGAAGCAGAAATTTAGATGATTACTCAACAAGAAAATAAATTGGCAAGCCCAACCGCCCTGAAAACCCAATCATTGAAAGAATCTCAGTATTTCCAAAACCATTCAGGCTTGGTTAGCACAATCGCTTGGCGAATTGAAAAAAAGTTCGCGTTCAACCGTCTGATTGATGGCGATGCACTTCTTGTGGAGAGCTGTATACCTGACACCTTACATCCCGAAGACTGGGTTCATACCATTCATTTTGATACCGCAGACTTGGAGGCCTATAGGCAATGCATTGATGGGGAATTTATCAAGAAAAAAGTTCGCGCCAGATGGTATGCAGATCATCCCGGTGCCCTGCCAGTAGGGCCGATTAATCTCGAGATCAAGCGACGGCGCGGGAATGCCACAGGAAAGGAACTATGCGGCACTGGACAACTGGTGGTATCCGAACCTGATGAGTTATTCGCCCCCGATATATGGGAAAACATTTTTGGCAATTCAGCATTTGCGTCATTGGTTTTGGCCAAGCCATTGATTCCAGTGCTGTGGTCTTGTTATCGCAGAAGGCGCTACTACGACCCGTGGTCAGGTGCTCGCTTATCTCTGGATGAATGTATCCATGGGCTTGCATTTAACTGGCGCTGCAATACCGGGAAGCCTGTCCCTCATACGGTCAGACTTAATACAACCGTAATCGAAGTAAAATCGCCAGTGGAGCAGAACCCACCCTTTCTCCAGCATCTTGCTGGAGCGCAGCGCGGGTACTCCAAGTACAAACGGCTCATCGCAGCTTTTTTAGGAAACCAATTATGAATGAAGCGTTTTTGAAGCTGCTACAGGAATTTTCCAAGTCATACGCCAGTTTGGATACATTTTCCATCATGGTAGCCATGATTGCTGGAACCGTTTCATCAATCGCGATGTACATAATCTATGAACTTTTGTACAGCCGAAAGAATGAAGGTAGCCAAATAAATCGCGCCTTTATGCTGATGGGGCCAGCCATCACAGCCTTGTTCATTGCTATCCAGTTTTCCCTCCCATTATCACTAGGTCTTCTTGGGGCGCTTTCATTTGTTCGTTATCGCACACCTGTCAAGGATGCGGAAGAATCATCCTACGTATTGGTCATTGTCGCACTCTCTGTATGCGCAGCGACATTTAATTACCTTATAGGTCTCGTCTTGATCGTGCTTGTCATTGCCGGTGTACTTGCACGTCGTCTGCTGCTGGATCCACACCTAGGAGGAGTGATGACCGGTCAGATTCTAATAGTCGGCAGTGGGATTGACGGCAATGCAATTTCAGATGCTCTCGGCAAAACGCTTGATCGAGCTAAGCTTGTCGGGGTTGCAGAACAGGATGGTGTAAGTCGTCTGCATTTTAGTTTCAATGCCAGAAATCTGGACAATTTGGCTGCTATCGCGCAGGAAATTGAGCGTATGCAGGGAGTATCGCGTGTTAACGTGATGACGACTGCATCCGAGTAGCTGCATAGTGAATAAGAGATCGCAAGCTGTAATTCTGTTGCTATTGCTGGGCTTTCTAGGTTTTGCCACTCACCTGCTATCTGGATCAACTTGGAAACTCCCTGACACCAGCGCCTGGAAACAGGACAAACAGCAACACCAATCGGCACTCTCAAAATCTTCAAAGGCTCAAGCCATTCTTCCTACGTCCACACCGTATGTCTATGAATCCTTCCTGAACAGCACGGTATTGAAGCCAGGTGACTCATGGGGGCTATGGGGGGGCTTCCCGTCAACTATTTTCATGCTTGATAATGTCGCATCGGGTACGCAGCGGCAGTTTGAACTTGCTCATTTGTCGGAGGGCTGCTACGACCTTGAGCTTGCGTGGTCAATGGATGAATCTGTAAGGCAATTCAGCTTTTTGCTACTCGACCGAATCGGGCGCCCCATTCGCTTCGAGCACCAGCGAACCGGAAAACTTTCTCTCCAGTTAGTCCCTTCCATCTATCGAATAGAGGTTAACTATGCAGGGAGAATTCCCCAGAATTCAGCATTTGTCTTGAGAGCCAACCAGTCTAGCAACTGCGGGACTGGCACAATGGGCTGGGCAGGAATAGTTCCGGAGGTATCACGCTACCGAATCAGCATGTCACCGCAGGCGGCAAGCTCGTTTGAAATGCTGCGCCGCTCAAACTTGGAGCGACTCAGGCAGGCAGGAGCGGATGGCACCGCGATCCAAACAGCAAATGCAAAAGTTACCGCAAAGATATGGCAGGACGACTACCAAGTGCCAAGCAAGGTCAAGATATGGTCTGCGGGTGTAGGCGATCAGGAGCATTTTGAAAAGCATCACCCGTCGATGACAGTCGAGATCGTTTCCGGGCCTCTCCTGCAGGGGATGCGGAAGTTCAAACTCTACAACTTCCGTTCCGCCGGCTCCTACCTCGATTACGTCACCAATGGTTTAGCCACACTTGAGGGGCTTCTAGTCCCCCGGCAACGCCTAGTGTCAGTTTCTTTTGATGGCAGAGAGGCAGGACTTTATGTTGCCATGGAGTTGCCTTCTAAAGAGTTTCTTCTCGGCGCAGGTCGTCATGACGGTGCGTTTTTGGACTTTACTAAGGGTGGAACGCCCGCACTGCCAGGTTATTTGCACTCAAACGTTGCAACCCGTTACCTTGACAGCGTTGATTCCGACCAAACGTCACGCTTTCTGGCTTTCGTGTCTCGCTTCAACGGCACACACGGCCTAAATACTGCCGATGCCCGCCTTTTTCGAGACCACCTATTACCAACGGCTGTGCCAATTCTGCGAGACATCAATATTAATTACTGGGCCGACAACGGGCTAGCTGTGCGCTCATTCTTGTCTCATGCCAGCTGGTGGCTTATCGACGGATTTTTTCAAGCCGATGGCCCGCATCTCAATCCTATTGCAGGGCTCGCGGACGATCAACGGGATTCGCTTGATCACCCCAATCGTTACTACGCAGACCATCTTACGCTGGGACTACAGGAAATTCATCCGGCGCTTCGCCTTTCACTACAGGATCCACAGTCACGGTCGGATTTTGATCGTTATTTGTTGTACTACGGACTGAACAGAGATTTGGCTTCACAGTTCATTATTTCAACATCTCAACTGGACAAGGTCGCCCGCACCTTCCTTCAGCTTGACCCAGTGCAAATTTCCAAAGACATGGAGGCGAGAGTCAGAGATCCATTTTCTGGAAGCGATGTTTCTGTAGGTAAGGCAATACCTCACTTGGCCAATAAGGCGAGGCTTATAGTGATTCCCGGCGATATTACGCGCCACGGGAAACGGAAGGTTCTTCTTTACAATTTTTCAGCATTTTCTTTGCATTTTTCCACTGGCAGCCAAAACGGTTTGTCGAAGGGTGTAAGGCTTCCGGCTTCACTGGCACCTGCGCGGCTCTACGCCTACCTGGAAAATGACCTTGATGGCCGTGGCGGTGTGCTCCCTCTGGGGCGTATGACTCCACGTGTGGCCACGACTGCTGCCATGGCTGAGATGGCACTTCAGTCACCTGCAACCGAAGGCCTTCAGGTGGTTCCGCTACGTGCTGTTTCCGAGCTGACTATAAATGCGAGAGATATCGACACATTGATCAAGACATTGCGAACGAATGGTGCATTGACTCTGCCAGGCGGGTTAACTGTTCCTCCCAATTTTGTTGTTATGGCATCGCAATTGCCTGATGAAAACCGCCTGCATTATGTGCCAAGCATCAACAGGAACGGTGAGGGTAGTTTATTGGCAGATGTTCAAAATGGATTGGTGCTGCTTCCGGCAGGCCAGTTTCCAACTGCTGGAGGCATGTTGCTGCGTTATCTGATAGCGAACCAATCCTCACATGAGGCGCGTATCGACCTGCGCCCCATTCGTGCGTTGCGTTGGCGAGGAATAAAGTCCGATTCCCACGGGACAGATTTAGGCGAGTTCGGGGATTTCTCCGTGACTAATGTGACTTCCCGTTTGATTTCTACAACTGGAGTCTCGCCAGGAACTGAATCCATAGTATTGCCTGGCATGAAACAAGGGGCAGTAACGCAAATATCGGGTTTATATGTAGACGGCCTGACCGCCATAATTAACGGGACAATACCTGGGGGCGCGGCACCATCGTTGGCTTTGCTTGATATTTTGGTAAAAATTGAGCCTGATGCCGGAGAGTTGCCGCATACGCTCTGGCCCAGCAACCAACGCAACATGGTGCCTCCCTTGTTGGTGGCGATCAAACATACCGCATCCCCGAAAGGATTGTCCATCGTCTCGCATGAACCAAGGGTTTGGGCATCTTATCTCGGGCAACCACAAACACTGGAAGAAGGTCAGTCCGCCTCTCTTAGCACCCAGAAAATAGGACCAATAACCCTTGGTAGCGGAAAAATTGATTCTGTTCTTGTTTTTGGACCGGATCAGGAGTTGCGCATCAATCCAGGCACTCATCTGGAATTTGGGCATGAAGGCGGTATATTAATCTTTGGACGAGTTGATGCACTCGGAACAGAAGAAGAGCCTATCACCATGAAAGCTGCCGATGAAACCTGGCGCGGGATAGCAATTGTAAATTCTCATGTTGCCGAGCATCAGCCTAGTCGCTTACATAACGTGAATATAGATAGCGTACGGAAAGCAAGTCTAGGCCCGGTCGCCAAATTAGGTGCAGTTCAGTTTGTGCGCACTACGATAGAACTAAAAAACGTAAATCTAACGAATCTGACTACCGAGGATGGTATCAATTTCTATAGAAGCAACTTTGAACTCAAAGATGTGACCATGACAAATGCGGCAGACGATTGCATTGACAGCGATTGGAGTTGGGGCATTATTAGCCGGGGCGCCATATCCGGCTGTGGCGGGGATGGCATTGACATGAACAATAGCCTTGTTGAAATTACTGGCATTCAAGTATCGGGTACTGCGGATAAGGCCATTTCAATTGGCGAGGCAAGCTTGGTGAAAATCAAGGACTCCAGCCTTCATGGTGAGAAGGTAGCAGTGGCGATCAAGGATTCATCGTGGCTGTTGCTGGGTACGGGGGTATCTATGAGCGGGGGGCGGAATGCGGATGTTGCCCTTTACGTCAAGAATGCGATGTTCGGTTCGGGGCATGTCGATTTTCTCGGTTCACAAGATCCAAGCAACTGGGAGCCAAGAATAGTTGATCTGGGCGGTGGCTCGGTGATGAAAACATATGAATAAACTCCTCTATATCGACTTTTCAGACGGATCGATAATTTCATAATTCAGCTCAAGATCGACAAACCCATTAGAAGCAGGTGTGTCGGCAAATTTGAGATGGGCCACAGAGTTACGAACATCAAGAAAGCATTTTTCCCCATCAACATATCGGTGGCAGCCAAGACTTAAAAAATGCTCTCCACCAGCAAGATGCGACTTCCACTGTAGCCTGACCACGAGGCACTTGCCAGCATCCGCGGAAAGAAAAGGCATGTTCATTATTTCCGAATTTGTTCCAAATATAAAAACACCATCAGCCGTTTCGATTGAGAAACCAATGTACACATCGCTAAGGCTTTCATTAAAAATCATTTTGAAAATCAGTTGAACATCTGAGTGTGTTTTGATTTCATGCGGATTGACTTCGTCACCAACGATCAAGTCAAAGTCGATAATCTTGACGGTACCGTAGCCAATTCGCATCTCATGCGCGTTGTAACAGGGTTTTTCTGCAATCCTATCGCGAGTATCTTCGCTCAGTGATCCAATGGAAAACGATGCGCCGCCCGGCGTATCCAAGCGTGAAACTGAATTCGATATTTCCGTAGGCGTTTCAACTTTTTTGGTAGGGCCATATAACAGCGCAGTGTAGAAATTAACGGCACTTGAGATCGAACCCACATGGCGCAACTCTCCTGCGTCAAGAACGATACCACGGTGGCATATGCGCAACAATGTATCAGTATTGTGCGACACCACCATGATGGTCTTACCTTGCATCATAAAATCACGGATGCGTTGGAAACAACGGTGCTGAAACATGGCATCGCCAACACTCAATGCCTCATCGACAATCAATATTTCCGGATCGACATGGATTGCCGCCGCAAAAGCTACACGCACGAACATGCCGGATGAGTAGGTTTTTACCGGCTGGTTAAAAAATTTTCCAATACCGGCGAATGCCTCAATTTCGGGGAGCTTGCGCAGCATGTCCTTACGGGGAATCCCCATGATTGCGCCATTCAAAATGACGTTGTCACGGCCAGTGAATTCTGGATTGAAACCGGCGCCTAGTTCAAGTAGTGCGGAAATACGACCATTGGTCCGAACCTCGCCTTTAGTGGCCTGCATGACAGAGCAAATAATTTGCAAGAGCGTTGATTTACCAGAACCGTTACGCCCCAAGATACCAATAATTTCACCCCGATGAACATCAAAAGATACATTTTTCAGCGCCCAGAATTCATTGTGATACTGCTTGCGGAATGGATGCAGAGCTTCGAACAGGCGTTTTTTTGGAGAAGAAAACAGCCTGAATTTTTTGGAAACGTTACGGATAGAAATGGCGATACTGGTATCCATGTGATTCCCGGTTATAAGACATCAGCAAATTCTGGTTTTAGTCGGCGGAAAACATAGTTGCCTGCGAAAAATGCCAGCGTGGTAATGCCCCAGAAATAGATTGTTGCCCATGCGCTTGGCCACACAACTGAGTCATAGATAAGCAGTCCGCGATAACCTTCAATGATGTAATGCACAGGGTTATAGAACATCAGACCCTGATACTCTGCCGGCATAATGTCTGCCGACCAGACTATCGGGGTTATCCAGAACCACAGGTTGAGAATTATGGTGAGTCCCTGAGAAATGTCACGAGAAAAAACTTGCAATGCGGAAAGCATCCACCCAAGGCCGATCAAAAGTGTGCAACTACATATTAAAAAATATACAACAAATAAACGTTCAACCATAAACGGCACCTTGAAAAAGGCAAGCATACCAACCACAATGAGTAAAAAAACAACATGCGGAAGCAATCCGGAAATCAGGTGTACTAATGGGAGAATTTCGGTTGGAAAGACAGTCTTTTTAACAAGGTGCGCGTTGCGCCTGACCGAGTCGGTGATAGCCTGCAAAGTTTCGTTAAAGTAGAACCATGGTACCAGTCCACTGACAAACCAGAGAATGAAAGGTGTGCTGCTGGGTGCCTGAGACCTGAAGCCGATGGCGAAAACAAAGTAGAAAACAACAACAACAGCCAAGGGATGTAAGAACACCCACAAGGTACCCCCCAAAGTACCCGCATATCTGCTTTGTAAATCTCGTAGCGCCAAGGCAAAAATCATCGCACGGTGACGTGCAATGTTGCGAAACAGCTGCGCAAGTGTGAGCATAGGCGTCAACTCTGGCGCAGCCAAAATAGCTTGCTTATGACTTTAACGCAAGGGTATTCCATCAGAGCAATCATAAAAGTTAAGTCACCGCAGGCATTGTTACTTTGGATACGACTTGGCTTGTTGCACGTTCGAGTCTCGCAGGTGGTGAGGCATCCGACCATGAAACAAAATATGTTTCCCTCTGTTCATCATTTACGCCTGAACCGTCAATGTAAGCAATGCCTGATGACGCTCTTTCGTCGCTTGGCTTTAGTGCGAGTGCCTGTTGGTAATGCATTCGTGCAGCCCCAAAAGCGCCGACATTAACCAGGGCTGCGGCAAAGTCGTTATGCTTTTCCGGGTTAAAGGGATCCCGGCCAACTGCGGCCCCAAATGACATGAGAACGTGATCAGGTGGGGTCATGTGGCGGTACATTTTTCCAGATCGCAATTGCACCGGGATAAAACTTAGAGCGAGTGCCAGCACCTTATTTGCAATGTCACGATAACCTCTTCGTTTTATTTTCTCAATCAATGCGATGGCCAATCTCCGGTATCTCCTAAACGAAGCTCTGGGCGTAGCAGCGCTGCTAATGTTGGTGGGCAAGCTATAAGCTTTGTTCTTGATATCCCATCGAGATAGACAATTTCGGCAAGTGAGACGCAAGGAGTGGCTATAGTCCGGCGGCAATATGACTCCCATATAATCGTTTTGGTGAGTACAGCGGGGGCAATCCCATAAGATATCGTATGTTGAGTCGCGGCCTTCCACTTGAATGCCTGAGAGTTTGAATGATTTTAATGGTGCCAGATTGAGCAAGGTATTATGGTGTACCCAAAGTTGGAACCCCAGCATTTCTAAATTCTTGTCATTCATTCTGGAGATATTGAGCCGCGCCGGAATATTAGCTACATATGCTTCTCGATCAACAATAAGTCCATCTTTGAGCGCCTCGTAATAATCAGGACTCCCCGGAAAAACCATCAATGGAGTCAAGTTGATCTGATAGTGCCGGTTAAACGCCCACCAATGCATCGATTCATTGGCTGTTTTCAATGTTTCTGCCTTGTCGCCAAACAACAAGTTTCCCTGAATGCCAATATGATGTTTGTAAGTCAGCGCCAGAGCTTCAGCGATACGGTCCGGTTTTGCTTTTTTCCTCATGCTTTCAAGTACAGTTTGGCTCATGCTTTCGATACCATAGCTGATATATGTACAACCGGCTTCACGCATGGCTCTCAGTGTTTCATCTTTGGCACTGCTGACATGAAGTTGAACCATCCACTTGAGCTTATAAGGTTTAATTCGTTTACAAAACTCCAGCAGGCGCTGCTGGCGTAAGGAGAACAATTCATCAATGAGCGCAACCATGTTGATCTTGTAACGTGCAACAACCATGTCCAACTCAGCAAAGAAATCATCGAGCGGACGTTCTCGGTATACCTTGCCTACCGGATGAAAACAGAAAGTACAACTGTACGGGCAAGATCGGCTGGTAATCATGTCAATGTCGCGCGGCTTGCTCTCTGGATGTGAGTGAAAAAAATAGTTATCGAGAGCACGTTGATTGGAGATGTTCTTATCACACTCAAGCAGTTCATAATCTGGCCAGGCAATTTGGCCCAGGTCTTGAGCCTGTGCGCGAGGCGGCGTTTGTACAACGTTGCCATCATGATCCCGGAAAACAATGCCGTTGACATCATGAAGGTCTTTTGATTTTTCCAAGTAATCCAGCAGTTCGACTATCGTCTGCTCTCCCTCACCAACCACCCCAACATCAATGTCCAATACACGCAAGCTCATTTCGGGTTCGCCACTTACCAATCCACCGCCTGCGATGTTGATAATACCGGGCTTTGCCTGCCTTGCAGCAGAAAAGACGGACTTCAAAGCTGATAGAAATGGGGCGAGCGATCCAGTAGCACAGGCATCAGGATTTACCTCCGCCACCTTGGCGGCGACAAGATTCTCAACGGTTCCTTGATAGTGGTTCAGGTTAAGGCTCGTTACTTTATGCCCGGCCTGCTTCATCGCTGATGCAATGTACCCAAGCCCAAGCGGAATCTGATAGAACTCGCCCCAACTGGCGCTATATCGGGGAACAACCAGCAGAATGTGCATCTTGGTTAACCTCTTGCCCCAGATGGGGAACATAGTGAGATTGTGGATTGTAGAATTGATACAAAGGAACCTCTAAAAGTCATGCTGGATTTGATCCGGCATCCATCTGTTTGATTGAACCGGATTTCCGCCTTCGCGGGAATGACAAAGTTGATACTTTTAGATGTGTCCACAAAACCTGATCTTGTTGGTGTGATTCTAGCGATTCAAGTCGTCAATTATTTGTTGTGCCCGATGATGCCAGCAATGCCTTTCATGAATCACCGATTTTGCTCTCACTCCAGCCTGCCTTCTTCCATTGTCGTCTTTGAGCCAGCGGGCAGCTTCCTCTGTAAAGTTCTCTGGGGTATATGATCCGTAATGCACGCCGGGCTCGAAGGAGGTCAGCATTCCCCCGGCTTTGTGGTCATGTGGCGATTCATGCATAAAAATAAATCCTCCAACGGCCATGCACTCGAACGTTCTGCTGTGCAATCCCAATCCATGCGTATTATTCGACAGGTTAATTTTGGCACGGCAATAGATATTCAGCAATTCGTCCTGAGTGTCGATTACCCCCTTAAAATAGGGTCGGGCAAACTCGTGCTCGCTCAATCCGGGCCCGTAGAGTTCCAGAGACTCTGAAACTTTGGCAGCAGCTTCAACCAACGCTTTACGGTCCATGATGCGCGGATAGGATTGAGAAAAATAGCTTATGGCTCGAGTAATTGCTGAAGTCAAATTTGGTTGAAAAAACGAGCTCTCTCCCGCCAGATACCTGACCAGTTGCGCCTTTAGGTCATTTCTTCCCAGAAAGTGTTTTGTATGTGGTTTTACCAACATTGACAGTTTATTGGAATGCTGTGGTGAAGAGTTAATCGGGATTTCCTTAAACACATCTGCGTGTAAAGTAACCTGGTTCAACATTGCGTTAGCCAGTTCATGTATATCCAATTCACCACGCAAAGGACGATAAAAACTATTAACGATGCTCTCCATAGCTAACAATGCTGAATATGGTACGTAGTTAACTGGAAGTAACTGTCCAAATAGAAGTTTCCTTATTAACCACATGATTTTTGATTTTCCCATCAATGGGGCTTTCTTGATCATCTGGTCAAAATACCAAAGGATGTCTGCTTTAATACTGTGTCCCAGTTTAACCGGGTGTGGAAGGCCGCCACAGAGGGAAAAGTCCAGATTCTGCACGTTACTTGGGCATTTAAAATCAAGTGTTGTTTGATCCACACCAGTAAATAGAGAACTTACATAACAATGAGGATAATCGTTAAGGCCTAATACATTCGGATCCCCCAATGCATAGAGAATATCTGAATCGTTAAACCCCTCCGTGAACCCGTCCAGGGTTTCCGGAAAGACATCCTGAAACCATGCAATATGGCGGACATTGGGGGGCAAAGGTATGTCAGGGTCGCGTGTGCGATTGATCTGGAGAACCACATCAATGGAAAAACTTTTACACATCTTCACTAATTCATTGGCTGATTGCGGGGCTGACAATGCGGCAGCATAGTGGCCGATACGATTAAACCCACCAGCAAGTTCCTTCACCATCCTCTGATCGTACGGGCAGGCAACATTTGGAGCGATCAGAATTCGTAAAGGTTTTTGTTTTGTTGTCATAATTGGATATGTTGGGGGCGTCCTGAATCTTGTGTAAACAGGCTTTCTGTTATTAGATAGGCATCCGCGTTTTGGTTTTTATGGTAAACCGATTTAATGCAGCTTTCCAGTTATTGACACACAGCGCGTCTGCATCATTTATTCAGGTTGGAATCAAAATGACATTGCCAGCCAGACACTGTATCAACACGTTGCACTCCCTTATCGCCGCGCCATCTTAGGCTGAAAATCGTCGCAAGCCTACTTTCTCAAAACAATCAGCGGATTTGCGGCACGCCGTGTTTCAGCAATAGACGCAATTTATGGGGAAGCCAGCGAAACACGCTGAAGAAACGCCATCTTCCCACGTTCCGTTGCGCCTGCAACTCACGGCGCAACAGGCGCAAATGTTTTCTCTCATGCCACAGCGCCTTCAGGGAGGCGAGATAAATTTCGCGGAACGGCACCCACTGGCGCTTGAGCAGTGCCAGCACTGCCCCCTCGGTTAACAGCAAAACCAGGTGCAGGGGGAACATGCAATGAAAAACCGGCGCAGGATAAGTCAGTACCATCACGAAACTCTTGTTGCGCTCGGACAGTGCACGCCGCCGGTAGGTGGTAGACAGGCGGTTCTCCGCTACCCGGTTTCCGCCAAAACTCTTTCCCTGCCAATGCCGATAGCCTGAATCCGGCAATGCCCGAACCGCATAACCTGCCAGGCGAGCGCAGCAACATAGATACATGTCCTCGGCAACGGAGCCGAACCATTCCGGAAAGCCGCCTAATTCATTCCATAGCCGTTTCGGTATCCAGAGGCAGGCGCCGATCACCATGCCCACTTCATTTGTGTCCGGGTTGCGATTTGGAATCGGATTGAGAAAAGGATCGAACAGACAGCCGATGTCGACCCGCTCGCCGGAGCTGGCATCAAATTGGGGCAGGCCGAGGATGGCCGGTCTGCCGATGTTTTGTGCTGCCTGGTAGAGCGTCGCCAAAGCATCGGGGAACAGCGATGCGTCATTATTGAGGAGCAGCACGAATTCCCCGGACGCGCGTTCGACCATGCGGTTGTTGGCGATGCAGAAACCGACGTTCTCAGCGCTTTCGATCAGCGTTACATTTGGATAACGGTCGCGGATGTAGGCTGCCGAGCCATCGCTGGATGCATCGTCATGAACCAGGATTTCCACCGGGATTTTGCCTTCCTGTCCCAGCACAGAACGCAGACAATCGTCGATTATCGCCATGCCGTTGTAGTTGGCGATGCACACGGAAATAACGGGGTTAGCGTCTGTCATGCATTCCCCCGTTTGGTAAGTCTGCGACGAGGTTCGTACAGTTCTTGGAGAGCCTTCCAGAGATGAGTGAGCAAATAGACACTTTCAACCCACCCAGTTCTCCATTAGCAGGCCTGGCACGCGGGCAAATTCGCGGAGGTTGTTCGTGACCACGGTCAGCCCCAGACTGCGGGCATGGCCGACGATCATGGTATCGCAGGAGCCGATCGGCTGGCCTGTTTTTTCCAGAAGTGCGCGCATTTGCGCCGTATGGCTCGCAGCCCTTTCGTCGAAGGGGAGTACTTTCAATCGCGCTACGAAGCTCTCCACCACTCCCAGGTTGCGCGCCGGAGTGGCCGATTTCTCGGCGCCATAGAGCAACTCAGTCAGCGTGACTGTCGAAATGCACAGCCGGTCGGCTTGCTGATTGAATTTCTCCCGTACTTCTGCGGGGCGATTTTTGATGGCGTAGATGCAGATGTTGGTGTCGAGCATATAGCGCAGCATCATAAGCTTTCGCGTTTTTGCTGGGCTGGCTGCGTGCGCTCGACCATGAAGTCATCGCTCACCGTCGGCCCGGCGAAGAATGAATCCCAACGCATATGAACCGGGGTCAACAGACGGCTGGCCCCAAGTTCCACCACTTCGACGCTTTCCACCTCAGGGGGAAAGGCCACCTGCTTGGGTAGGCGTACTGCCTGGCTCTTGTTGCTGATGAACACTTTAGCTTCCATACGCCCTCCGTTGGATATACGTGAAGTATATCCCATTGTTAATTCAGTAAGGTAAACCCCCGGCTTTGCCGGGGGACTCCAAAAGTTTGACTTATGCGGCGGTCACGCTCTCAAATGTTATTCGGAACTGCTATATCCCCCCTTTGAAAAAGGGGGGCGAGGGGGGATTTGCAGTTTGAGGCACGCAATTCAGGCATTTCAAATCCCCCTCATTCCCCCTTTTTCAAAGGGGGAGGCTGAAATTGCAGCCGCCTTCGGGCAGGCGGCTCACGGTTTTGTCGGCCCCTTTGAGGGGCTCACCTAATAAGCCCCCGGCTTTGCCGGGGGTAATTTAACCGAGAATGCACACGGAAACAATCGGCTCCTGGCCGCAGCCGCTGTCGCAGGGACTCATTATGCGCCACATTTTGGGCGCGCCCGCAAGTCATGCTCTCCGGCGATGCACAGCAGACTGTGCAGGATTCCGGTATCTGAGATAGACTTTGGGTGCCTTGACTTCCCGCTTTCCCTGATTAGTGTGCCATGGGCGTAACCGCCAAGTCATGAATGTCCCTTCAAGGATATCCAGATAGCGTGAAACAGTCTTGTCGCTCACGCCCAGGGAGCGCGCCAACTCGCTGCTGTTCCAGGTTTGGGCGTGCTAATGGCTCAGCATGATCCAGAAACGGCGCATTGCTTCTGTAGGTGCGAATTCATTCGCACATAACCTGTTATTCGTGCGAATGAATTCGCACCTACACGCACCTCAACTGCGCTGCGGTTTTGGAAAACATTACCACGAAATATCGGATATAAAGTCCGAATATTCGACATTCAGCCAATTATGGCCGACTTCAAACCCACATTACCGTCCCCACAAGCTTGATAACGGTGCAGCCCAGAGGTCTTTTCCGAGCGGCAGAGTTTCTTCTCCATCGTAAAGAATAACGCCCAACTTGAAGTGTTCACCCGCGATGCTGGCCAGCCGTTTCAAGCCACGCAGGTCGCTTTCCTTGACCGTGGCCGCAGCTTTCACTTCAACCCCGACCAGGTGACCTGCCGCATTTTCGATGATGAAGTCCACTTCAAATTGGTCGTGGTCGCGGTAGTAGAGCAACTGGTAATCGTTTTCAGATGTCGTCGTGTGCTTGAGCAATTCACCGAAAACGAAGGTCTCCAGTATGCTGCCAAAGCGGCTGCGGTTTTGCTGGGCGTGCGCGGACGTTACATCAGCCAGCGTGGACAGCAGCCCCGAATCGATGAACTGCATTTTCGGCGTTTTCACCACACGGCTCAGCCTGTTTTTGGCCCAAACCTCGACGCGCTTGAGTAGATACATCTGCTCGAACACGCCGATGTAGCGGGCGGCAGTCTTGTGATCCAGCCCGATCTGGCCGCCCAGTTGGGTATAGTTGCACATCTGTCCAGAGACTTGCGCCAGCGCACGCAAGAACCGGGGTAACTGGTCAAGTTTGTCGATACCCGCTACATCGCGGACGTCACGCTGGATGATGGCGTCGATGTACTGTCGGCCCCACGCCGTTCTGCGTCGCGGCGTGGCGCGAGAAACCGCCTCAGGGTAACCGCCGCGCAATACCGCCTCGACCAGGTCGTCGCCCACCACCAGTTGGGCTGGGCTGAGTATCTGGCCAGCAAAGGCGCTGTCGATCCAGTTTGCCGCACTGCCGCGCATTTCGCTTTGCGACAGCGGCAGCAACGTCAGCGTTTCCATCCGCCCGGCGAGCGAATCTGCCACCGTGGGCAAAGCCATGAGGTTGGCGGATCCCGTCAGCAGAAAACGGCCGGGACGCCGATCTTCATCGACCGTTTTTTTGATGGCGAGCAACAACTGTGGAGCACGCTGAATTTCATCGATCACCGCGCGATCCAGGCTGCGGATCATGCCCACCGGGTCCTCCTTGGCCGCCAACAACGTAAGTTCATCGTCGAGCGTGAGGTAGCGCGCGCCCTGCACTGCCATCTGCCGCACCAGGGTCGTCTTGCCCGCCTGCCGAGGGCCGGCAACCAGCACGACGGGCGTATCAGACATTGCTTCGGCAATGCGCGCCTCAATTAGCCGTGGGTAGAGAGATTGGGTATCGTCCATGGCGGAAATGATAACGTGCAATCGGGATTTTATCAATGTTAATCAGGGAATATTGTCACGTGTATCTGGGAAACTGATAACCCTAAATGCCTCGATTGGAGAAGAGCGTTATGATATTTCAACAGGTTGCGCCGCTTTTGTAGGTGCGAGTTTATTCGCACATAACTCGTTGAGCGTGCGAATTAATTCAGTAAGGTAAACCCCCGGCTTTGCCGGGGGACTCCAAAAGTTTGACTTATGCGGCGGTCACGCTCTCAAATGTTATTCGGAACTGCTATATCCCCCCTTTGAAAAAGGGGGGGCGAGGGAGGATTTGCAGTTTGAGGCACGCAATTCAGGCATTTCAAATCCCCCTCATTACAACACGGAAAGACCTCACCAATCGCTGGGCTACGACACGCCGGATCAGGTCTACCGGACGGCGAGTGGAGGCGGAGCAAGGATTGTGGACAAATACAGTGAGACAGAAAAAACTCACTCAGAAATAGAAATAAAAAAAGAAACAGAAAACCGGGGCAGCGCCGTTCCGCTGCATGTGAAAGGTTACCCTCTTAAACTCGATGCATTATTGTCTTGACGGAGGGGTCCACTGTAGCCGAAATTTCCAATGAACAATCTGGGATAAATAATTGTGGCGAGATTCGAGTGGCCCTTGCGGGGCATTACGGCATAAGCCTTCAAAATAGCCGGCTTCAAATCCACATCACCATATCGCCATATCTGGAAAGAACTCCATCGTGGGAAAGCAACCGCATTGATTCGGCTGTTGCCTGTGCAACCATGATCCGGTCGAATGGATCGGCATGATGGGGAGCAAGGGTTGCGAGAGACATTACATGTCTGGCGAGGATCGGCAAAATTTTGAAACCCTCAGCCTCGATTTCGCTCAACACCTCTTCCGGATTAACTTGTAGTTTGCCCTTGCCGTTCTTGAGTGCGATCTCCCACAATGAAGCAACACTAACATGGAGCGTGTTGCCCGCATCAGTCATCAGGCCATGTGCGATTTTCGGCAAACGAGGATCATCCGACAGCCACCAGAGAAGAATATGCGTATCCAGCAGGAGGTTCATGACAAGTCAATTTGGTGGAAAAATTGGCGCATCATGCCATGATGACAGTTCCCCTGCGCTCATGGGCTCGTCGAAATTTTCGGACATCCAGATTTTGCCTTTGAGCGCCCCTGGCGCACGTTTTTTTTGCGCCGGTTTTTCAAGTGGCGCGAGCCGTGCCATTGGCTTTCCAGCCTTGGCGATAATCACTTCCTCTCCCGCTGCCACGCGTTCCAGCAAACGGGAAAGATGGGTTTTGGCTTCGTGGATATTAACTGTGTGCATAATTTTGGGCAGCCAAGGCAATTAAACTAAGTTTAGTCTAGCGCAAAGACTCCGCATGGGCAATGACTTCCTCTGTCTTAATGCGCAAAATCCGCAGTCTGAGATGGGGCTCACAATGGAACATCTAGAAATTACCACGAAATGTCGGAGTCTGTATCCGAATACTCAAGAGTTTCACCCTAACTGCTCATGCTTGCCTGAGCCAGTTCCAGGTGTGCAGTACGCCCTGTTCCAAGCCGGTTTGCGGTTTCCACGAAAGCCGCGCGTCGATGCGGGAAATATCCAGCACGACGGCGCGCACGTCGATTCCCCGTGCCAGGTGATGGGATGTTTTCAGATCGATGCCCGTGACTTGTTCAACAATGCGCCGAACCTGATTGATGCTGTAGCCAATGCCGCTGCCGAGGTTGTAGGTGCCTGAATCTTGCGGCAGGTTGATTAAGCGCGTGCAGGCCTCGACGATGTCGTCGATATAGATGAAATCCCGGATATTTTCACCGTCACCCCAGATTTCCAGCGGGGTGTCGACGCGAATGCATTCCAGCATGGTGCGGATCAGACCGAAGCCGCCTTTAGGTATCTGGCCCGGCCCGTAGGCATTCGAGGGGCGAAGGATGGTGACGGCATGGCCGCAAGCACGGAAGGCCTGGCAGAAGGCTTCCTGAGATGCCTTGCCTGCGCCGTGGTTGGAAAGTGGCGCTATCGGGGCATCTTCTGTAACGGGTAGCCGTTCAGGGTTGCCGTAAACGGTGCCGCCGGATGAAAAGAATATCAGATGGGCTTCCGGCTGGCTTTGCATCAATTCCAGCAGGCGCAAGGTCAGTGCGAGGTTGTCCAGCTCCAGGCTTGGATTGGTTGCCGATGAGCCCGGTATGGTGGCAGAGGCCAGGTGAATTACCGTGCCGCATTGGGGCAATATCTTTTCCAGTTGCTCGGCGTTATGGCGGCCAAAAATATGCGCGGTTATCCCTTCACGTTCCAGCCGCGCGGCCAATGCGCTGCCGATGAAGCCGGTGCCGCCCAGCAGCAATACGCCCTCGCGACTCACGATTGATGCTCCAGCAGGCGCTGATAGGCGGAAACGTAGCGCCCGGCACAGTCGTCCCAAGTGCCGATATTCCCCTCGATCCAGGCGCGGGCTGCTTGCCCGATTTCACGGTTGCTGTCCGGCATTTCCAGCAGCGTCAGGGCTGCGCGCAATTCCTCGGGTGTATCTGCCAGCCAGCCGGTCTCGCGGTGGCGGATGATGTCGCGATGCGCGGCAAGATCGGAGGCGATCACCGGCAGCCCCGCAGCCATAGCTTCCAGCATCACCTGCGGTCGCCCTTCGTCGTGGCGGCTCAGGGTAATCAGGCCGCAGGCCATGGGGAACCAGGTTTGCAGCAGCTCGGCGGGATGGGTCGGGCCGTGATAAGTCACCCAGGATGGCAGCGCCATTTCCTCCTGCATCGGGCCGAACAGATGCAGCACGCGATCCTGTCCGAACAGGCCTTCGCCCCACTCGAATAGGTCGCCGATCTTATTTCTGGTCAGCCGCGTGATCGCCAGCCAATGCCGGATGTTTTCGGGCGGCCGGCGCATGACTGTGAACCAGGGATCGTCGACGCCGAACGGAATGGGGCGAACTTCGGCGAGATCGCCGAATGCCTGCTCTAATTCCGGCCGCATCCATTCGGCATTGGGCGCCAGGATAGCGCGTCGCTGGCGCAGCACGGCGCGCAACGCCATTTTCATGCCGGGCAGGCGCAGCAGGCCGAAATCGCTACCCAGCACCGTGATCAATGCGGGAGTTTGGGTTCCCCATAGCGGCAGCGCGTTTTGCAGCCAGTTGACATGCGCCACGCCAGGCGGTTGGCGCCGGTATGCTCGGCCCAGCCGTGCCAGCAACTGTATTACCGCGCCTGCGGCGAACATCCGGCGCTTCCTCAGAATATGGGCAATGCCGCCCTGCTGCGATAACCGCTTCAGCCAGCGTTCATCATCCGGCGTGGCCGCGGCAGTTACGTTATCCGGCAGCTCGCCGGGTGGAGCAAACAGCGCAAGGGAAATTTCCTCGCGCCGCGCCAGCGCCGCGGCAAGGCTGGCGATAAAGCGGCCGCGCCAGTCCCGGGCGTTTTCCGGATAGGAGGTGCTGACCATCAGGACATTCAACGCAGACAATCCATTTAACCCGGATTGTCCATTAGATCGTTTATGTTGTGTAGGAGCTCGATTTATCGAGCGATTGTTGACATCTATCGCTCGATAAATCGAGCTCCTACAGGCTAATGGATTATCTGGGTTTAAGCGTAGGTCGGGCTTCAGCCCGATCACTTCGACAGGCTCAAGACAGGCATGTCGGGTTAAAACCCGACCTACAACTTCTTGATTTTGCAATATCTCAATGGCTAATGGACGATCTGGTTTCAAGCTATTCGCCCTCATGGTCGGCTAGGTCAATATCCTTGTAGTGCAATGCGGAAATTTGCTCGGACACGACGCCGATGAGGAAGGTCAGGATCGAAGAAATAAACAGCAGCGCGCTCATGTTGGTGAAGCGCCCGTCGCTGAGGTAGGTGTAAAGATAATAGCCCAACCCGGTCAGAAAAAACCCGCCGCTGATCGGCAGGAACAGTTTCTGCGGCGAATACAGTGTGCCGATTTTGATGATAATCAGCAGGAACCGCACGCCGTCGCGGATCGGGCGGATATGGCTCTTGCCCGTGGCGCGCCGGGGGGTGTGGATCGGCAGGTAGGCTACGCTGAATCCGGCCCGGAAAAAGCTCATGGTGATGGTGGTCGGGTAGGAGAATCCGTTCGGCAGCAGGTAGAGGAATTTGCGGAATTTGTTGGCCTTGACCATCCGGAACCCGGACGTCAGGTCTTCCACCGGCTGCTGCACCATCCAGGTGGCGAAGCGGCTGAAAACATCGTTCGCCACGGCGCGGTGCGCACCGGCATGGGAGCCGGACTGGCGCGCACCTACCACCATGTCATGGCCTTCGGCGAATTTTTCCAGCAACGCGGGGATGTCTTCCGGCTTGTGCTGGCCATCCGCGTCCATGAATATCAGCACGTTTCCTTTCGCGGCACGCGCGCCGGACTTTATCGCCGCGCCGTTGCCTTTCGGGTAAGGATGGCTGACCACCCGCACGGGGAATTCCGCGCATACCGCCAGCGTGTCATCGCCGGAACCGTCGTTGACCACGATGATTTCCGCTTCCGGCAAGATCGCGATCAGCCTGGGCAGCAAGGCGCGCAAGCCTTCCGCTTCGTTGCGTGCCGGAATGATCAAACTCAGCAGTTCTTGTTTCATGCGAACCCCAGAAAGACCGCCAAGGCGCGATTCACTGCGAGCATCGCATCGTCATCGAGCCTGCCGAACGTTATGCCTATTTTTTCGCGGGATATGGTCTGCGGTTTGTCGACCATCACTTGCGACGGTTTGTGCAGGCAATTCTTATCGCTTGGTAGCACGGTGATGCGGAACAATGGCGTGTTCCTAAGCTCAGTGGTCACAGGTAAAATGATAGCCGACGGATGCTCATCGAATAAGTCCGATTGAATGACCAGTGCCGGACGTGGCTTGCCATAATCACCCTGCAAGGCAACTGTCACCAAGTCGCCACGTTTCATTTCCAGCCATCCGTATCAGCCGCAGCCTCCAGCCAATTCAGAGTTTCCCGCTCGTTGGCATCCTCACGCAAGGCGAATGACTGGCGGCGGCATTCCTTGTCGAATCCGGCGCGACGGGTATCGGGAACCCAAATCTGTACGGGGCGCAATCCGGCGGCACGCAATACCGCGCGATGTTTCTGCACCCGTTCTGATGTGCTTGTCCTCATAAGATACTCCCTAACGGGCATGGCAGTAGCCACCCCTGATGATGAAACGTCTCGCAAGATTGCTCCACCTTTTACCCCAAACCCCCTCCAGCTCCCCCTTGTCAGGGGGAGAGCCAACCTCCTCCCCTGACAAGGGGAGGCCGGGATAACCAGCGACTTGGCTATCGTCTTTTGATAGCCTAGTCGAATGGCTAGTTGTTTCATCAGGGGTTTGGGGTTCCATTTCGTGTTGTTTCACGTTAACAATAACGATATGTGGCATTGTAGGGATGATTAACGTTACATGCAACAAGTCATGTGCCGGGTTCCTATTTACCGGTATTAGGCCTGATTTCCGGCGGCAGGTTGCCGAATTCAGCGATGATCTGGCTCCTGTGATTGGCGGTGAGCAGCGGGTTCGACAGCGCGGCGCGGTAAAGGCGCTCGACGGTTTCCGCATTCACTACAAAATAACCGCTGGCAATGTCCCTGGCCGCGCCGATAAGAGAATTCTTGTTCGGCGGGCCGAAGGGAACCGTCGCGAGGCGCTGCTCCAGCTCTGCAAGTAAGGCTTCATCCAGCGGCAATCTTCTTTGCGCGTTCACCGCCAGCATGCCAAGCAAACCGGAGATACTGGTCGGCGCATTGTCCGCCGCTTGCCGGTAATGGAACAGCGCCTTGTTGTAAAGATCAATCGCATCCTCGTTCGAGGTTGGCGGCAGGTGGTTGTAAAGCGCAGCCAGGTCGGTGTGCGCCCGCACCGAGCGCGGATGCCGCTCCACTTCCAGCGTGCGCATCTGGAGCGTATCTCCCCATTGATGGGCGCGGGATGCGGTCAGTCCGGCAAACAAAATGACCAGCAGCAGAAAGGCGATCCGGCGCACGCGCACGCTGGATACATGCAGACGGGAATTCAGCGCGTAATAGGCCAAAGGCAACAGGATGCCGAACATCGGCAGGTAGTTGCGGTGCTCGAAGGCGAGTTCCAGCGGGATGATCGTGGATTCCATGGCGTGTCCGGCGAAAAAGAACACAATCCCGAAGGTCAGCAGGGGCTGCCTGTTACGCAGCGCAAAGGCGCCTGCCGCGAGCAGCAGCAACCCGGCGATGGCGGGCAATGTGGTCCAGGGGGGAAACAGGCTTCGCGAAATAAGGATGTCGTCGTGGTGCAAGCCCATCTCGCCCATGCCCGGCAGCACGATCATGTGCAGATAAAACCACAGCACGCGCGCCTCGGTCATCAAGCGCTCGGTCAGCGAAAAATCGCGCCACGCATAGCCGCCTAGAATCAGATCAGGGTTTTTCAGCAGGATAAGCAAACCCAGCAGCAAAAATAGCGCCACCGGCAGGCCGACAACCACTATCAACATGCGGCGTATGCCCTGGTCGGGCGCGCTCCAGCGCAGCAAGGTCGCTTCGGTGACCAGAATGAGCAGGGGCAGCAAGGCGCCATTTTCCTTGCACAGCGTGGCCAGCGGCGTAAAGACGAAGATCGCTGCGACTATCGCAATAAACCCCTTTTTATTTCCGTCCAGCAGTTTCTTCCTGCCATGCAGATACAGCGCCAACCCGGCCAGCGTGAACAAAGCCGCGAGGCTGGTCATGCGCTGCACCACATACAGCACGCCGGTCAGGTTGAACGGATGCAGCAGCCAGATCGCGGCGACCGCGATAGCGACCCACGATGCAGCATTGTCGTCCGCCGCACCGCGAATGCGCAGGTGCAGACCGAGCAGCAGCTTGGCCAGCGCAAACACCAGCACCCCGTTGACCAGATGGATGCCCAGATTGACCAGCTTGAAATAATAGGCGTCCATGCCGGAAACATAATAATTGACGGCAAAGCTCGCCATGCTGAGGGGGCGCTTCAGCAAACCGGCACCACCTGAAAACGCGGCCTGCCAGAGAGTGGAAAAATCCAGGTTGGTGATTTTCAGAAAAGGATTGATGCGGATGTTGACCCCGTCATCAAAAATGAAATGGCCGGTCAACCCCGGCAGATAACAGGCCACGGTAATGGCTAGAATACAAAACAACAGGGTGGGTTTAATGGCGCGTGTAAGCATGGCTGTAAAAAAGGGGGCTTGCGCCCCCTTTTTTATGTCGGATTAAATCAAGTGAAGATTAGGATTTAGGGTAATACTTTGCAGGTACACTACCGGTTATTGCCCATGTGGTTCCAGAAGTGGAACAAGTTGGTGTCCATATAATAGTCTTACTCGCAGTGTCAGTGGGCAACCCAGATGCTACCGTTGTGGCTGTAATCACACCCGTGGCGCTCGTAACAGTAAAGCCCGCCGTATACTTGGCAGCGGCGGGAATAGCCCCAACACCGGAAGGAGCTACGGCATCGAGGGAAGTGCCTGTCAAATCAGCTAAATCGCCAGTTTCACTGCAGAAAACGCCGACAGCCGTGCGCGCCGGGCTGGTCAAGCTGGTAACTTCAGAAAGCTTGGACTTGACTGTGTAGTCCTGGTAAGCCGGAATCGCCACCGCTGCCAGAATACCGATAATCGCGACCACGATCATCAGCTCGATCAGGGTAAAACCTTTTTGTACGTTTTTCATGTTAAAGCTCCTTTTTCGGTTAAACACACTTGTCGTGTGTTGCAGGTTTAAGCAGCAAGAGCCGTGCCACGCATCAGAGGACAGAGGGCAGAAGACAGAGGACAGTAGGGTTGGCGCGGCTTTGCCGCGTATTTTTATTGTTACATCGCTTCAGGGCAGGGCATGAATACGATGAAACCGGCTGGCAGGCATCCGCAATTTGTTACCCGACTGACGATTTTCGGCAGTTGTGCTTGGCGGATTCCGATATTTCAAAACTGTCGCTTGATTACGATATTGACTTTGGCGATGAAACGCATAGGCTGTGCACAGTAATACTGAACATTATGAAGGTACCTAACCCGGACAAGCAGGAACCAAATATTGGAGCGCGGACGTCCCCGTCCGCATGCGGACGGGGACGTCCGCGCTCCCAGTGGGCATCCAATATCCTTGTCATTTTTCCTGATTAGCCACAAAGTTCAGCGCACGTCATTGCGAGGAGCGAAGCGACGTGGCAATCCAGATACTTCCAAGCATAAATAGGTGGCGAACAGCAGGGCGACGCATGACCTTGTGTCGTTTTTTCTATCACTCCATTCAACCTTGAAAAAGCAGTTGTCCACGAAAGCCACGAAAAACACGAAAAAATTCAAAGGACCCCATGCTGCCAGTGAACACCCGATGGGTGAGTCGCCAATCCAATGCAACTTATTGTTTTATTTCGTGCCTTTCGTGGATGAATTGCCGTTTTTAGGTTCAATAACAAGCTTCGCACGGTTGGAATTGTCCCGCTTTCATCTTCTTCACGCCCACTTCCGCCGCTCATTGCGGCCGGAAAATTTTGTGGATTGACGGGGCATCACGCCTGGCAGCCTGTCATGGCTCCAGATTTACACCCGGAATCCTGCTCAAGTCCACTTCGTCGATCTGCTCGGGCGCAAGAAATTGTTTGGCGTAATCGAGATAGACTTTTTCGCGGATGAAGATGTCGAACAGGTCTGGGTCGATGTGCCCACCTAATTTGAATTTGCCGAGAATGGTCAGCGATTCGGTCAGGGTCTTGCCTACTTTGTAGGGGCGGTCTTTGGCGGTGAGCGCCTCGAAAATATCGGCAATACCCATCACCCGCGCCTGCACCGACATCTGGTCGCGCGTCAATCCGCGCGGATAGCCCTTGCCGTCCATGCGTTCATGATGCCCCCCCGCGTATTCGGGCACTTTTTTGAGATGTCTCGGCCACGGCAGGGATTCCAGCATCTTGATGGTGACCACGATGTGATGGTTGATGATTTCACGCTCGGCGGCAGACAAGGTACCCGCACGAATGGTGAGGTTCTCGACTTCATCGTCGTTCAGGAAATTGCCGGTCTTTCCTTCGGCATCGCGCCATTGATAGGCAGCGATCCGGCGCACGCGTTGCTGCGCTTCTTCCGACATGGCTTCGCCGCCGATATTGCAGTGGCGCAGAAATTCGCGGTCGTCATCGAGTTGGCGGATGCGCGCTTCGTATTCGGCGCGGATCGCGGCCTCTTCAACATCCCTCACCCCCAGCCCATCTCCCGCATGCGGTAGAGGAGAGCACAGTGCGCGCAGCATTTCAATTTCGGCATCGCGTTTGAGCACTTCGAAGCGGGTATCCAGCAAATGGATACGGTCAAAAATGGTTTGCAGCTTGGTTGATTTGTCCACCACATGCACCGGTGTAGTGATCTTGCCGCAGTCGTGCAACAAGCCGGCGATTTTCAGCTCATACCGGTCCTTGTCGGTCATCACAAAATCCCTGAGCGGGCCACGCTTGGTGCGGTTGACCGCTTCGGCAATCATCATGGTCAGCACCGGCACGCGCGCGCAGTGTCCTCCGGTGTAGGGCGATTTGTCGTCGATTGCGGTGTTGATGAGCTGGATGAGGGACTCGAACAATTCTTCCAACTGTTCAATCAAGCGGCGATTGGTCAGTGCAATGGCAGCTTGCGAAGCGAGCGATTCCAGCAACTGCTGATCATCCTTTGAGAACGGGACAATCGCACCGTTTTTTCGATTTTGCGCGTTGATGAGTTGCAGCACGCCAATGACTTCATCCTCGTGATTGCGCATCGGTACGGCAAGAAATGACTGGGAACGATAGCCGGTCTTGACATCGAATTTCTTGGTGCCGGAAAAATCGTAGCCTTCCGCAGTATAGGCGTCGGGGATGTTGACCGTCTCGCCGCTCAGCGCCGAATGGGTGACCACCATCGAATGGATCGGCTGTCCTTCCTTGTCGTAAAGGTGGATCGGATAGAAGGTGATCGGTACGCCGCTGGTGCCGCCCATCGCGATGTTCAGCGAATCGGTGCGCATGATTTCGAAGCGCAGCACTTGCTGTTCCGGTTCGTGTAGATAAAGTGTGCCGGCATCGGCGTTGGTGATGCGCTTGGCCGCCACCAGGATGGTTTCCAGCAGACTGTTGATGTCGCGCTGCTGCGACAACGCGATGCCGATTTCGTTGAGCTCTTTGAGGCGAAGGAGCAGATTATTCGCGGAATCCATGAGGGCGTTAGTCGGTAGTAGGTAGCCTTGGTTTGACTTTAACTAGCGGCTAGCCGCTAATCGCTTATTTGATACAAACGGCACGGATCTGGTGCATGTCGGTGATGCCTTGCAACACTTTCTCCATTCCATCCTGCTTCAGGGTATGCATGCCGTCTTCAAGGCAGATCGCCAACAACTCGGCGACGCGCGCATGCTCCTGAATCGCCTTCTTCACCGCATCGGTGCCGATCAACAGTTCATGCAGACCTACCCGGCCGCGATAGCCGGTGCCGGAACATTTTTCGCAGCCGACCGGCCCGTATAGGGTGAATTGCCCCTTGTCGTCGGCGAATAATTTGACCCACTCGGCATACAGTTTTTTGGTCTCGGTCACCTGGTCCTTCTTCCAGGCTGCGGTATTGAGCAGTTCGGCGCTGTATTCGGTGAGCATCAATTTTATTTCATCGGCGGTCGCAATATGGGGTTTCTTGCAATCGCCGCACAGGCGCTTGCCCAGACGCTGTGCCAGGATGCCCAATAGCGCATCGGCGAAGTTGAACGGATCCATGCCCATGTCCAGCAAGCGGTTGATGGATTCCGGCGCGCTGTTGGTGTGCAGGGTGGCGAACACCAGGTGACCGGTGAGCGAGGCTTCGATACCGATGGAGACGGTTTCCTTGTCGCGCATTTCGCCGACCATGATCACGTCCGGGTCGGCACGCAAGAAGGCGCGCATGATAGTGGCAAAATCCAGCCCGGCCTTTTTGTTGATCTGCACCTGGCGCAAGCCCTTCTGGGTAATTTCCACCGGGTCTTCCGCCGTCCATATCTTGGTATCCGGCTTGTTGATGTATTTCAGGATGGAGTGCAGCGTCGTAGTCTTGCCGGAACCGGTCGGGCCGCAAACGAAAAACAGCCCGTAAGGTTTGCTGACCGTTTCCTTGATCAGTTCGTTGTTGCGCGCCGAGAAACCCATTTTCTCCAGCGGCAACGGTTCGCCGGAGGCTAGGATACGCATCACCACATCTTCGACGCCGCCCTGCGACGGGATGGTCGCGACGCGCAGCTCGATGTCCAGCGGGCCGTATTTCTTGAACTTGATCTTGCCGTCCTGCGGTTTGCGCTTTTCGGAAATGTCGAGATCGCACATGATCTTGAGGCGGGTCACCAAGGCATTGCGATAAGTGGCAGGCACTTCGATGTAGTTCATCAGCGAACCGTCCTTGCGCACGCGAACTTGTGTCTTGCCCTTGCCCGGCAGCGGTTCGATGTGGATGTCCGATGCGCCCATCCGGTAAGCGTCAACGATGATTTTGTTGACCAGCTTGACCAGCTCGTTGTCGGCTGCCGCACTGACATCATCCTGGCTGGCGCCGGATACCTCATCCTCGTCCGCGCTCCCGCCGAGACTTGAAAGCAAATCGTCCATTGACGATTCATCCACGGCAAAACCGCTGGTAGAATCGGTTGCCCCGCCTTTCCCGTAGAACAAATCCAGTGTTTGCTTGAACTCGCGTTGTGAGCAAACCTTGTAGACCAGGCGATTCTTGGGAAAAATGTTGTTGACTACTCGCGAGGCCTGAGTCCGCTCCGGGTCGGTGGTCAAGATGGCCAAACCTTCCTGGGTTTCCTCAATCGGAACCCAGTGGCTGCTTTCGACATATTCGCGCTTCAGATTTTTCAGCAAATCGGCCGGCTTGATGCGATCTGCCTTGTAGGGTTCGTAAGGAACCCCGAAGAAGCTGGACAACGCCTTGCCCAATGCGGGGATGCTGACCTGGAATTCATCGATCAGGATTTCTTCAATATCGATTCCCTTGCGCCGCGCAGTACGGGTCGCCAGCTCGAACTCGGCGGTGGACAGCACCGCATCTGCGATCAGATAATCGTACTTGGTTTTGACAAGGCTGCTTTGCTGCCGCTGGCGCAGTGCCACGGCCATAGTCTGCGCCAGTTCCTGCACGCCTTCCTCAACCATTTCAGCAAACGGAACACTGGCCTTGTTGTTGATGACCTGAATGACTCCGATCAGGTCACCGCTTGTTGTATCCAGAATCGGCGCAACCAGCATTTGCTTGGTGCGGTAGCCGGTGCGCTTGTCTACTTCCTGCAAGAAACGCAAATGCGAGCTGTAGCCGGCAAGTTCATTTTCGTCGTAAACATCCTTGATGTTGAGCAGTTTCTTGTGCATTGCCGCATACCCGGCAACGCTCTGTTCGGCAATCGGCAGCTTGAGATCACGGAAAGAATTCAGGCCGGTTTTGACTTTGGAAATAAGCGAGGTGTTGTCTTCGCCCACCACATAGATGGTCAGCCGGTCGGCATTGAATAGCGTGCAGATGTCCTTGCTGACATCCAGCATGATTTCGTCAATATTGCTGGTGGCATGTATCTTGTTGACGACGTGATTGAGGCTCTTGGTGAATTCAAGCTTGAGGCTGATCTCGCCGACATTGTCATTCGCGCTATTGGTTGTCATTGCTGTGTTCATTACTGCTCCTGTCCATTGGATCTCTGCAAATCCACATTTCATCTCAACTGATATAACTACTGGCTATTCGACCATGCTGTCAAACAGCCTTGCATATTGCATTACGGCGAATTCTGAGTTTCCAGAGACTCCCTGTAAAGACCTGGCCGATAAGAGCCTAAATTTCGAATGCCTGGTTGTTCAGCAGCATCGCCGGACATCTGCCATGAACGCTGTTTTCAATTTCCTGCATGGTCAGTTCCACCTCGCCGGGTTTGAGGTGGGTAATGAATACCTCTGCGTCGCCCCGGAATTTTTTCAGTTCCTCCGCCAGCATGCTGGGGCAAAGATGTTTGGAAACAACGGCCAGTTCTTTCTCGCTGTTCGAAAATGCAGTCTCGATAATGAGATAGCGCAAGTTTTGAATTTTATTGATGACTTCCCATGACGCGTCATGGGCCGTGGTGTCACCGCTGAATACCAGGCTCGCGTTGCCGCTATCCAGGTGGTAACCGACTGCCGGTACTACGTGATCGGCAGGGATGGCGGTTATTTTGCGCCCGTTCAATACGACAGTTTCGCCCAATTTTATCGACTGATAACGCATGAATGGCTTTTGGGCGTTGGGTATCCTGGTGAAGTCCGGCCAGATTTTCCAGTTGAACACGTGTTGCTTGAGAATATCCAGCGTTTCTCCGGTGGCATACACGGTTAACGGGCGATCGCGCATGAACCCGACGCTGTCTACCATGAACGGAATGGAGGCGATGTGATCAAGATGCGAGTGCGTGACAAAGACATGATCGATCATGCTGAGCTCGGTAAGGCTGAGTTCGCCGACACCTGTGCCTGCGTCAATCAGCACGTCCTGATCGAGCAGGAACGAAGTGGTGCGCAGATTGCCACCGATCCCGCCGCTGCATCCCAATGTCCTGAGCTTCACTCTTCACCCTCTACTTCGTCTGGAACACGAACACGCCATCCCAGTCCGCCGCCGGCGGATTCTTGCGGAAATAGGCGATGCGTTCCGCATAAATGCCATACAGCGCGGTTGCCGGCGACATGCGCTGCAAGTTCATCAGTTGCAACTCGGCCTGGTCCCAGTCATGTCTGTGATACAGGCGGCGCACTTCATGGAACAGCTTGACTTCATCCTGCATATCCTTGCTCACTTCGCTGAGCAATCCAATCGGCTCATAAATCGCCACCGGCTTATCCTTGCCTTTTACCCGTACATGGTCAAGCTCGCGGTAGACAAAGTCGGTCACGGCATTTTTGGTATTTTCGCCGACAATCACGCCCACGCCATATTGTTTGGTGATGCCTTCCAGGCGCGAGGCCAGGTTCACCGCGTCGCCCATCACCGTGTAGGCGACGCGCACTTCCGAACCCATGTTGCCGACACTGACGCGGCCGGTATTGATGCCAACCCCGATACGAATTTCCGGCCAACCGCGCTCCTTGAAATGCGGTTGCAACGCTTTCAGGGTGGCCTGCATCTCGATGCCCGCCAGGATGGCGTGGTGCGCATGAGCCGTATCGGGCAGGGGTGCGCCCCAGAACGCCATGATGCAGTCGCCCATGTATTTGTCGATGGTGCCGCGATGCTTGTAAACAACGCGGGATAACGGCGTCAGAAACTCGTTCATCAGCAACGTCAATTCTTTCGGATCCAGGCCTTCCGAGATGGTGGTAAAACCGCGCACGTCGGAAAACAGGATGGTCATCTCGCGGCTATCGCCTTCCATCGACACGCTTTCCGGATGCTCGGCCATTTCCTCGACCAGTTCGCCCGGCACATACTGGCCGAACAAACCGGTGATCTGGCGTTTGGTGCGCGACTCGATGAAGTAGCCGTAAGATATGTTCAACGCAAACAGCAGGGTGATCATGACCAGGCTGTTGATTATCGGCATCAGCAAATTCCCGTAATACCAGACGGCCAGGCTCATGCCCAGCGTTATCGCAAACGCGAAAAACGAGGCCAGGATTGCCTTGATGGGCGACATCCTGGGCAACAGGAAGCTCAACGTAATGCCGACCAGCAGCAGCCAGGTCACTCTTGCGCCAAGCATATAGGCCGGGCGCTCTTTGAGGTTCTGGTCAAGGATGCCGGAAATCATGTTGGCATGAACTTCCACCCCCGGGTAAACCTCGGCCACCGGCGTGGCGCGCATATCCAGCAACCCGGGAGCTGTGGTGCCGACCAGCACGATCTTGCCCTTGAGCTGGTCGACCTCGATGCGGTCATGCAGCACGTCGGTAACCGGAATATAGCGGAAACTCCCCTGTCCGCCGCGGTACGGCACAAAGGTCGCCACATCCTCGTCCACCGGGATTTTCAGTTTGCCGGCTGCGGTGTCCATCTCCAGCCACTCCAGGCCGCCATAGCCTTCGGTCTTACCCTCGGCAAAACCCGGCAGCAATTCGGGCTGGCCGAACAAGGCGCGTACCATCGCCAGCGACAGGGATTCGTAATAGGCGCCGCCGTATTCCGCAATCATCGGCACACGGCGCACCACGCCGTCCGCGTCCACCAGCGGATTGAAATGCCCGGCGCCCGCCGCAGCCTGTTGCAATTCCGGAAGATTCGCGCCGTAACCGCTCCAGGTCGTAAACTGGATCGGCCTGCCCTTGAACAAGCCCGCCGGAAAAACCGGCTCGGGCAATACGCCCGATATATTGGCGCCCTGCTGGCCGGTCAGGTAATAGCCCAACACCACGTTGCGGTTCCTGATACTGTCGGCGAACAGATTGTCGTATTCGAGTTGCGGCCGGATCTGCGAGAGTGCCGCCTGAAATTGCGCGTCGCCCTTGAGCTGTTCTTGCCCGATTCTTTGCAACACCCTGAGTCCGGAGCTTTCGTCCCTTTCGGCAAACACCACGTCGAAGCCGACCACCGCAACGCCATATTTGTCGAACAGCTTGTCCATCAGCAGGGCAAGGCGATCGCGGCTCCACGGCCAGCGGCCTTCTTCCTTGAGGCTTTTTTCATCGATGTCGAGAATGACGATGCGTTCATCCGCCGTGCGCGGCATGGTCAGTTGCAGACGGTAGTCGTACAGAATGGCGGACAGCCTGTCGACAAAATCCAGATGGTAGAAGCGCGCGGCATTGCCGGCAAACAACAGGGTTATCAACAACCCCAGCCCGATCAGTATCGCGTTCTTTTTCACGATACTTAACAGAGGACGGAAGACGGAAGACAGAAGACAGAGGCTTTGTTGCCGCTGCGCGGCAATTTTTCAATAGAGGCGCGGCAAAGCCGCGACAACGCTTCTGTCCTCTGTCCTCTGTCATCTGTCATCTGTCATCCCTTGAAATAGAATTCCATCTTCACTCCGGCCAACTCGATCACATCGTGGTCATTCAGTTGATGCGGTTGGTCGCCCAATGTTATGCCGTTGACCATGGGATGGTTGGCGCCTTCTACGTGGGTAATGAAAAAACCGTGCGGACGACGGGTCAGGACTGCCACCTGCACGCCGGGTTTGCCCAGCGTGGTGAGGTTTTTTACCAACGCAAGTTCCTTGCCGGTGTTAGGCCCGGTCAGGATCTGCACTGCGGCCGCTTGCGGCGTGGATGCCGGAGCAGCAGTTGCAGCAGGCGTAACCGGTGGATGAGCATCAAACTTGCCGGTTCTTTCTGACGCATCAGATGGCGGTGTTGCGTTTGCGTTGACTTGTGTCTTCATGAAGCTGGCAGCTACATCGCTTTTTTCCACCATTGGCGCGGCCTGCCTGGCCGGCGCGCGCAGTATCATGGTTTTTTCAAAATCGTCCGTATTCGCCTGAGCGGTCTGGCTGCTGACATATTTCAGCTTGTATTTGCCGATTTCAATCAGGTCGTTGTTTTGCAAGAAGTGTTTTTTGGTTGGCGTACCATTTACTTCCAGCCCGTTGGTGCTGTCCAAATCCTCAAGGAATGAGTCGTGCAGGATGGTAACGACTGCGGCATGCTCGCCACTCACCGCCAGG